>Ga0114980_10000016_pt1 | contig 101919 bp, 119 predicted proteins | sample S_140806_EF_Meta_FD_87018 | JGI IMG/M metagenome (GOLD analysis project Ga0114980, IMG submission 87018) | Freshwater microbial communities from Lake Simoncouche, Canada to study carbon cycling - S_140806_EF_MetaG | ecosystem: Environmental > Aquatic > Freshwater > Lake | place: Lake...
CTTCCTAAGGTGGATAGATCCTTTTACCTCTCGGCGTATAGAGTATTAGCAACCGTTTCCAGCTGTTATCCTCTTCCTAAGGGTAGATTCTCACGTGTTACTCACCCGTCCGCCACTAAGATCAAAGATCTTCGTACGACTTGCATGTGTTAAGCATACCGCCAGCGTTCATCCTGAGCCAGGATCAAACTCTCCATAGTATCCAAAATTCGTATTGTTACTAAAAAATTTGTTTCAAATTTATGTAGTTGCAGATCAATCTCTTAATCCTGAAATCCAGAGTAGTCTGTTAGTATCAAAATTGTCAACCCCTTCTAAATCTAGAAATTAGTAGTTAATTTTTACAATTTAACTTTAGATATTGATAGTTTTATTTCAGATCTGTAAAGTCAGTGTAAATAAGTGTTAAAAAAATGATTAGATGCTTTATTATCTTGTTATGAGTAATAGAGATATACATTAGGAGAATAGATTTATGATTAGTGATACACAAATATTTGTTGCACTTATACTAGCTTTGGTATCTTTGGTCTTAGCAATTCGATTAGGAACATCTTTATACCAATAATAAAAATATAATTTAGATACTACCTGCTCAGATGAGATAGGAGGTAATCAAACTCTTATTTCATCACTAAGTACATTTTTCCAAAAATTTAATACCTATTAAATATTAGAATTGATTTTTACAGATTCCCGGTGTACAGATTTTCAACTATAAAAAATATAACCAAGAATAAAAATTATTGTGACTGCAAATATTATAAAAAATACTACTCGTCCTATATTTCCTTTTACTGCTATTGTGGGTCAAGAAGAAATGAAACTTGCTTTAGCACTCAATGTAATTGATCCTAAAATCGGTGGGGTAATTATTATGGGAGATAGGGGAACTGGAAAATCTACAACTATTAGAGCCATTACAGATATATTACCAGAAATAGAAGTTGTTAAAGATGACCCTTTCAACTCACATCCTAGCGATTTTGAGCTTATGAGTGATGATATCCGCAACCTAATAGAGCAAGGATCACAACCTGAGGTAACGTCAAAAAAAGTTATGATGGTGGATTTACCGCTGGGAGCTACTGAAGATCGAGTATGTGGAACTATTGATATTGAAAAAGCTTTGACAGAAGGTGTAAAAGCATTTGAACCTGGGCTTTTGGCAAAAGCCAACCGAGGAATTTTGTATGTCGATGAAGTTAATTTATTAGATGATCACTTGGTAGACATACTTTTAGATTCTGCAGCTTCAGGATGGAACACAGTAGAGAGAGAGGGTATTTCTATTCGACATCCTGCTCGTTTTGTATTAGTAGGATCTGGAAACCCAGAAGAAGGTGAATTAAGACCACAATTACTAGATAGATTTGGAATGCATTCTGAAATTAGAACAGTAAAAAATCCAGAATTAAGAGTTCAAATTGTGGAACAAAGATCTGAATTTGACAAAAATCCACAAGAATCACTAGCTAAATACAAAGATAAACAGGAAGAATTTAAAAATAAAATTGTTACTGCTCAAAAACTTTTACCTCAAGTGGGAATTGAGTATAATTTACGTGTAAAAATATCCCAGGTTTGTAGTGAGCTAGATGTAGATGGATTAAGAGGAGATATCGTAACTAATAGAGCGTCCAGAGCTTATGCAGCCTATGAAGGTAGAAGTACTGTGACAGTGAGCGATATAAAATCCGTAATAACTATGTGCTTGAGACATAGGCTACGTAAAGATCCTATGGAAACAATCGATTCTGGAGATAAAGTGTCAAAAACTTTTGAAAAAGTTTTTAGTGATTTGTTGTAAATTTGATTTTTAACAAAGTTATTTAATAGGCTCAGTAGGATTCGAACCTACATTAGAGACTTAGAAGGTCCCTGTCCTGATCCCTTAGACGATGAACCCTTATTAAAAGTAATAGTTCAAGGAATAAATACATTGGGCGGTACTGGATTTGAACCAGTGACCACCTGCTTGTAAGGCAGGCGCTCTACCGCTGAGCTAACCGCCCTTTTTTTTATTCTTTTATTCTCAATGGAAATATAATAACACTTCGTACTCAATTTATGCAACTTCTTTTTTAGAATGTTCTAAATCATATTTCATAGAAAAATTTCAGTAAAAAAAAACTCGGCTAAGGAATAGAATTTTAAAGTAATTTTATGGGAAATAAAAACATAGGTTCGCGAACTTCTAGCGGAAATTTGTCCACGTAAATACGCAGAATAACTTCTAAATCCGATTATTCTTTAGATACAATGTTATTTTTGCCAAGTATAAAAATAATTGTAATAGAGGAACAATTTTAATTTAGAGCATTTCTATGGCTTTATCATAAATCCATAATCATAGCTGGTAAAGGGACTTGAACCCGCAACCTACTGATTACAAATCAGTTGCTCTACCAATTGAGCTACACCAGCGTTCTTCTCATGTGAATAAGTATACAATAAAATGTTTTAGATAGTAAAGTATTTTTTCGTTTATTATCTTGAGTTATTATATCTCTATTAATTACTTTAACTAAATATAAGAAAAGAAGTATATTTGCTTAAAGAATAAAAAAATTTCCAAAATTAAGAATATTCTTGTTTTCATGTGTTGTTAAATAAATTTTATATTTAAAGGAGAAAAATTTTTTATGTCTAGATACAGAGGAGCTGTGTTACGAATTATTCGCCGATTGGGAGAATTACCAGGTCTTACTAGAAAAGTTACAAAAAGAACTACAAGACCTGGCCAACACGGAGATCAAAACAGAAAACCTTCGGAGTACTCTATACGTTTGGAAGAAAAACAAAAACTTAGATTTAATTACGGTTTAACAGAACGACAACTTTTAAAATATGTAAGAGATGCTCGCAGAATTAAGGGTTCTACTGGAGAAGCTTTACTTCAATTACTTGAAATGAGACTAGATAATATTATATTCAGATTAGGTATGGCCCCTACTATACCAGCAGCTAGACAATTAGTTACTCATGGCCATATTTATGTAAATGGCAAAAGAGTTTCTATACCTAGCTACCAATGTCAAACAGGTGATTCAGTTATCGTCAGAAGTAATTCTAAATCTAAACAATTAGTCGAAGGATATTTATCTTTCCCTGGCTTAGCCAATATTCCTACTCATTTAGAAATGGATAAAGCTACTCTTACAGGCAAAGTTAATGGAGTTATAGAAAGAGAGTGGGTAGCTCTCCAATTAAATGAACTATTAGTTGTAGAGTATTATTCTCGTAAAGGTTAACTTTATTTCTTTATACGTAAATGAAAAATTTGAATTTATTTTATAAATTACCAAGAGTTTTCTTCACTTGGTAACGTATCTGAAGTAAAAAGCCATACTATTCCTTTGTAAAAACGTTGTAGATTCTGTAATTTTAATTTGCTTTTGAACACATACTCTTCTAGCAGATTGCTACCAGATTCGGAAGTCTTTTTCCCCGAAAGTTTCCAATTTTCATAGGATTCATAAGGTGGCACTAGACTGATGTCTATTCCTCTAGAAAATTCGTTATTTTCCAAATCTAATAGCAGGCTCTCGAGATTATAGATTTCCAAATTTGGTTCTCTTTCAAAAGATTCACTGGAGTTTTTTGATACGTATACTTTCCATGCTTTAAGAGCATCTTCCCTGTTAAAAAAGATAACTTTTTTTTCAATTTTAGGATCAAAATAGTATTGAGAAAGCATTTTTTGTCCTAAAGTTTTTTGTAGTTTAAAGCTATATATTGGAGTTCCTTGAAACCAAGTTTTTGAGTGTTTTTGTTTTGGGTTTATAATGCAACTAGAAAGAGAGCTATATTTTGTAAGAATTAAATCAATTTCTTTCAAATCGGCTATAAGTCGAGTTTGGGTTTTAGGGGCAGACGTTCGATTAAATCTGTAAAAAACATCTAAACCTACCGTTTTTATAGATAACCCCAAGGTTTCCGACTCTTTAGGTTCTTTTTTACAAATCTCGTGCAAATAAGTAGCCGCATCTTCTTTATTCATAAAAAATAAACTCAGAGATACTGATCCATTATCACCAGTCCAAAAAAATAATTCATTGCATTGATTCTGGATCCAATCTAAAGAATTACTCTCTTTATATTCTCTTGGAGATGCTGTAACAATTTCATTTTTTTTATTAACTACTGTGTAAACAGGAATGAATTTTAATTTTTCTAACAAATGTTTTTGCTCTCGACTAGGGAAATTTGGGCATCGTTTATTTGAAAATAACTGCACTATTCTCCCAGGTGTAGGTAATTTGAATTCTTTTTGATGAAAATCAGCTTTAATCTGTATGAAAGTATTTTTTTTACTGTTATTTAAGATTAAAGTATCGTCTTCTGTAGATAATTTTACTGTGATGTCTTTTCCGGAAGATAATTTTTCTATTAATAAGGGAATAGGATCTTTCATTCCCTGCAATTGTGCATAAAATGCTTGCTCTTTGAATTGATTTAGATCATTATTCATAGGGTTTTTAATTTACTGTTACTTTTTTCTTAAAATCTAGTTTGTACTTATTATTTGTTATTTCTCATCTTCAAAGCAAGAATTTTTTGAATACAAAAAATGAATATTTGGATTATGCAGAATTATAATAAATGGATTGGAATTTCTTACTTAAGATATAGTCGGATATGATTATACTACGTTTAGTTTCTTTAACTAGTCTTTTATCTGAAGATAAGAACAGTTACACATAAGTTAAACTTATAACACTTATAAGCAAAGTGTTGGTTTTATAGCTTGTTTTCTTGCTATTATTAAATCAAGGTAACAATTAATAAGTTATTAGATCTATTCAGATTCTTAACTACAAAAATATTGTGAAATCATTAAATTCGTTTAATATAATCACATAGTAAACTTTATCGACTATAACCTTTACAGGAGGAATGTATGTCTCAATCCGTTGAATCACGGACTCGAATCAAAAACGAACGTTACGAATCAGGCGTTATCCCTTACGCAAAAATGGGTTACTGGGATGCTGATTATAACATTAAAGATACTGATGTTCTAGCTATGTTCCGTATGACACCTCAAAAAGGTGTTGACCCTGTTGAATGTGCTGCAGCGATTGCAGGTGAATCTTCTACAGCAACTTGGACAGTTGTTTGGACTGACCTTTTAACAGCATGCGATCTTTATAGAGCTAAAGCATACAGAGTTGACCCAGTTCCTGGTGCAGCTGATCAATACTTTGCATACATCGCTTACGAATTAGATTTATTCGAAGAAGGATCTCTTGCAAACTTAACAGCATCTATCATTGGTAACGTTTTCGGTTTCAAAGCTGTAAACGCATTACGTCTAGAAGACATGCGTATCCCAGTTGCTTACCTAAAAACATTCCAAGGTCCTGCTACAGGTGTAATTGTTGAGCGCGAAAGACTTGACAAATATGGTCGTCCTCTTCTAGGGGCTACTGTTAAACCTAAATTAGGTTTATCCGGCAAAAACTACGGACGTGTTGTTTACGAAGGTCTAAAAGGTGGTCTAGACTTCCTTAAAGATGATGAAAACATCAACTCTCAACCATTCATGAGATGGAGAGAACGTTTCTTATTCGGTATTGAAGGTGTTAACAGAGCTGCAGCTTCTGCTGGCGAAGTTAAAGGTCATTACTTCAATGTTACAGCAGGTACAATGGAAGAAATGTACGAGCGTGCTGAATTCTCTAGAGAAATCGGATCTGTTATTTGTATGATCGACCTTGTAATCGGTTACACAGCTATTCAAAGTATGGGTATTTGGGCTCGTAAAAACAGCATGATCCTGCACTTACACCGTGCTGGTAACTCTACTTACTCTCGTCAAAAAACTCACGGTATGAATTTCCGTGTTATCTGTAAATGGATGCGTATGGCTGGTGTTGACCATATTCACGCAGGTACAGTTGTAGGTAAACTAGAAGGCGACCCTCTAATGGTTAAAGGTTTCTACAATGTTCTATTACAAAACAAATTAGATGTTAACCTTCCACAAGGTTTATTCTTTGCTCAAGACTGGGGTTCTTTAGCTAAATGTTTACCAGTTGCTTCTGGTGGTATTCATTGCGGTCAAATGCACCAACTTATTCATTACCTAGGTGATGATGTTGTTCTACAATTTGGTGGTGGTACAATTGGTCACCCAGATGGTATCCAAGCCGGTGCCACAGCAAACCGTGTAGCTCTTGAATGTATGGTTGTAGCTCGTAACGAAGGTCGCGACTACTTAGCTGAAGGTCCTCAAATCCTTAAAACTGCAGCTAAAAGCTGTGGACCTCTTCAAACAGCTCTAGATCTTTGGAAAGATATTACGTTTAACTACGCTTCCACAGATACAGCTGACTTTATTGAGACAGCTACTTCTAACCGATAATAGTATTAAGTAGAAAATTTAACCAAAGGAGTATAAATCGTGAGATTAACACAAGGTGCTTTTTCCTTCCTTCCTGATCTAACTGATGAACAAATCGTTAAACAAATCCAATACTCTATTAACAAAGGTTGGGCTCTTAACGTTGAATGGACAGATGATCCACATCCTCGTAACTGTTACTGGGAAATGTGGGGTCTTCCACTTTTCGGTGTAAAAGATGCTGCGGCTGTTATGTTCGAAGTTAACGCTTGTCGTAAAGCTAAACCTAACTGTTACGTTAAAGTTAACGCATTTGATAACAGCAGAAGTGTTGAAAGCTGTTGTCTTTCTTTCATCGTACAAAGACCTACTTCTAACGAACCTGGTTTCACACTAGCTCGTACAGAAGATAAATCTAGATTCATTCGTTACACTATCCAAAGTTATGCTACTAGCAAACCTGAAGGAGAACGTTATTAATAACGTGTATAACTTAAAATAAAAATAGAGAGGCTATCCTCTCTATTTTTATGTGGCAAAGTTAAGTATAGTGACAACAAATTACAAGCATATTAATATTTTTTTATGAGCGCTACTAGTGGATCATTACAATCAAATCAAGGAGATGTGTTAGTTAATCTTCAAGAAGAATATGAAAAACGTCAGATTCAAGAAGTTTTAGATCAATTAGATCAAGATTTAATTGGGTTAGTTCCAGTAAAAACTAGAATTAAAGAAGTTGCAGCTTTATTATTAGTTCATAGACTACGGAAAGCATTAGGTCTGACATCTTCTAACCCTGGTTTACATATGTCTTTTACAGGAAGTCCCGGAACAGGAAAAACAACTGTCGCTTTAAAAATGGCAGATATACTATTTAGATTAGGCTATGTTAGAAAAGGACATCTCATAACAGTTAGTAGGGATGATTTAGTAGGACAATACATAGGTCATACTGCTCCTAAAACAAAAGAAGTGTTAAAACGTGCAATGGGCGGTGTTTTATTTATTGATGAAGCATATTATCTGTATAAACCCGATAATGAAAGAGATTATGGTGCGGAAGCTATTGAAATTTTGCTTCAAGTAATGGAAAACCAAAGAGATGATTTAGTAATCATTTTCGCAGGGTATAAAGAAAGAATGGATAGTTTCTACACGTCTAATCCAGGATTATCATCTAGAGTTGCAAATCATGTGGATTTTCCAGATTATAGCCCCGAAGAATTATTAGAAATAGGAAAAATGATGTTGGAAGATCAACAATACGTTTTAACACCTGAATCTGAAGTTGCTTTATTAGAATACATAAAATTGCGTGCTCAACAGCCACATTTTGCAAACGCTCGAAGTGTTCGAAATGCAATAGATAGAGCTAGAATGAGACAGGCAAATCGGATGTTTGCTGCAGGTGACCGGGTATTAACGAAAGCAGATCTCGTAACTATTCAAGCTGAAGATATCAGAAAAAGTAGAGTTTTTAGATCCTAACTTAAATATATTAATAATTTTTCAAATCTATACGTAAAAAGAAAAAAAGTGTATGATTATATTAACTGAAAATTGTTTAGGCGGCATGGCCAAGTGGTAAGGCAGTGGATTGCAAATCCTTCACCCCCGGTTCAAATCCGGGTGCCGCCTAATAATTGGGGGTGTGGTGGAATGGTAGACACAACAGACTTAAAATCTGTTGACCTTTTCGGTCGTGAGGGTTCGAGTCCCTCCACCCCCATAAATTAATTACCTAACGCTCTGAGAAACTCAGTATTAACTTTAGATTCTCTTACTAAAGAAATTTTTCCAGTTCTTGCTATTTCCATAATACCAAATGGGGTTAAAATTTGCTCTATAGCCATCATTTTTCCAGGATCTCCTGTAACTTCAATTATTAAAGAATTTTCAGAAAGATCTACAACTCTAGCTCTAAAAATCTGGACAATCTCAAGAATTTCAGATCGTTTAGTATTTGGAGCATTTACTTTTAGAAGAATTAACTCCCTCTCTACACATGGAACATTGGTAATATCTTGCACTCGTAAGATATTAACTAATTTATAAAGTTGTTTTGTCAATTGTTCTATAGTTCTCTCTTCGGCAGGCACAACCATTGTGATTCTGGAAACACCAACTTGTTCGGCTGGCCCAACAGCCAAGCTTTCTATATTAAATCCTCGTCTGGCAAATAGACCAGCAATTCTAGTTAAAACTCCAGATTCATCTTCCACTAAAACAGATAGGGTATGTCTCATAATATTAATTTAAAAATAATTGTTATTAACTTATGAATTGAGACGTCTAAATAAGTGAATTAGGGTTTAAAGGATTGAAATTTTAAGTTTACTAAACTTGCATCCGGCTGGGTTTGAACCAGCGTTGTCTCTTACGAGAAACGGATTATGAGTCCGGTGCCTTCGACCGCTCGGCCACAGATGCTAATAATTTTAATGATAATTCTAAATTGGAACTGGTGGGAATTGAACCCACGTCCACTTAATTAAGTATAATAAATTCTTTCACAAGTTTATCTTTAATCTATGCCTAAAGCAACTATTTTCTTGTCTTGATGTAGTATACTTGGAAAATGAATATATTTTTCAGAGAATTTCCAAATTGTAGTTACTTAATTTTATATAAAAAAGGTTTATATTTTATACTAAAGCAAGCTTACGAGTAAAAGGTACGATATTGTTTACATTTATTTTGTGAGTTTTTATTACAAGAGAACTCACTCTTGACTTGCATCATACTATTATATTATATGAAGTGTCGATACCGGAACAGCCCCATATGCTCTAATATTAACATATTTAATATGAAATTACATCTGTTTTGATTGGATACAATCACATTTCGGGCGTTCTAAGCATGGCGGGAATTGAACCCACGACCACCAGGATCGGAATCTGATGCTCTATCCACTGAGCTACATGCTTTTTTTATTAGGTATAAAATATTATATATATTTTTTACTTTAATTATTTATCTTTTTCGAAGAATAGGAGTTAAATTTACCAATAATTCATACGGAGTAATTTTTTTTCTAGTCAAATTTAGAGATAAGTATCCGAGACCATTGCAAATCCGACACTTCCGACTAAACGCATCATAAATACTTTGGCCTTGTCTTGCTCTAGTTAATTCTACTAGACCCAATTCAGACATTTGTATAATATTACATTTTACATGATCTTGTTTTATTAATTTACTCATATATCTGAGTATCTTCATTTGATCCAACTGGTTATTAGAATCTATAAAATCAATGATTATAATTCCTCCTATATTTCGTAGCTTTATTTGATGAACTACTTCATGGACTGCTGCATAGTTAATACACAAACCAGTTTCTCTAGAGTTAGATAATATTGTAAACGAACCTGAGTTAACATCTATAGTTGTTAAAGCTTCAGTTTTTTCAATTACTATATACCCTCCTTTATAAAGATTTACTCTCGGCTTCATAATTTCTGAGATGATTATATCAATTAAATATTGCTTAATTAAAATTGAACTGTCTTTATGATATTCCAACCTTATGCCATTAATATGTTTAGTAGGGTAAATTTTGGAAATGATTTTTCTTAATTCTAGGCATCCTTCGTAACTATCTATGGCAATAAAATTAAAAGGTATTTTATGATAGTTTTCAAAAATTGTATTCAAAAATGGTTTTTTTCTACTAACCAGAGATGGAGATAATATTTTATTAGATCGATAAATCAATTTTAACCATTTAGTTTTCAAGAGAAGGGTTTCTTTTAACAAAAAATCTATATTTGCATTTGTAGCTCCTACTTTTATTAAGATAGCCATATTACTAGGTTGCAATAAATGTCCGATTGCATAAAGGTAATCTTTCTCTTTATTGTTAGAAAATTGTTTCGCTATATGTATTCCTTTTGAGAAAGGAAATAATGCTATATATTTTCCAGTCAAACTTATATTAGTTGTAACAGTTGGTCCTTTATTTCCACGAGGTTCTCTGATAATCTGAACTAATATATTTTTATTATCTTTATTATAGAAAAGTTGGTTTTCCTTCTTTAATTGGTCAAAGTGAATAAACCCATTTTTTGCAGATGAATTAAGTATTATAAAAGCAGCATTTATACTAGGCATTTTGGTCGATAATTTTCCTAGGTAAATGTCATTTATATGATAAATACTATGTTCCATTATTATACTTAGTAATTTGGTCTTAGAATAAATTAAAGCTAGATAACTTTTTTCCAAAATGATTAATTTATAATTCATAAGTTTAGAAAATTTTTAGTCAAGGTAAAAATAAAAAAATACCGTAAAATGTTTACTCGAGTAATCTAACACTAATCTAATAAAAATTAGTGTTATAGTCCAGTATTAGGATTTAGTAATAAATTTTTCCTCCACCCCATTTTTCACCACCTAATTTAGGTTGTAAAAGAATGTGGCCACTAATAGCGAATAAATCTTCATCGCTTAAGCTACGCATTTTAGGAAATATATCTGCACTTTTTGTACTTGGGTGAAGTTCAGCTATAGATTCTGATCCATCGTAGCTTGTAGGATTTTTTAAATAATCTATTAAAGCATTAATATTATCTCGAGGAGGAGTAGCTAGACTTAGAGCATCCGGCTCTAAACCAAGATTGGGGTTAGTCTTAGTTACACCGCCTACGTGGCATTGCCCACAAGAAGCATTAAATAATCTTTTACCTCTTTTCACTTGTTCTGGTGTTAAAATAACTGTGGAGCCAGACGAGTCTAAAGGTATAGTTCTAGTGGTTTCATCTAAATCAATTGCTATCGATTGAGAAGAACAAGAAAATGCTGTACAAAGACCTAAAAAGAAGTATATAGGAGAAATTTGTTTTTTCATGGATAAGTTACTTATTAAGTTACGATCTCAAGTTGATGGAATCTATTTTTAAACAATACATTATTACTAATTGTAAGAGAATACTATTCTTTTGAATTTTTAATAACGATATCTTAATAATAAGACTACATCTCCTTTGTAATAGTTTCTCTCAGGGTCCCAATTTATTAGGACTCTGATGGTAGTTTAGTTGCGCGTTACTCTATCTGCTTGACTTACAAGAAATAAAGCAGAACCAATCGGAATTATTACTACAAATAATCCTAAAAGTAGACTATTGATGAAAGCTGATAAAGATGGAGTCATGTCAATCCCCTTGTTTGTTAGTATTACTAATTTCTTATTGTATAGTATAAACTAGTTTCAGTGGATTGGTGATATTATATGTTGAAATTTTTTAAGATTCTAAGATAGAATTTTTATCTTTGGATGTTTTTATTTAATATCTTTGTTTCTATAGTAAATTTTTTGTAAAAAGAGAAAAACAAATGTTTTGTGAAATTCTAATTTATAGAGACCTACCTGAACTATAACATACCTCGTTCTTTTCATTGCTACCTTCCAGTTCTCATGAAGTGAAAAATTTTGGTACTATATAGACAGGGATAAGGTAACTATATCACGTTTTGAATATTTATTCAATTTGATTTATTCTTTTTCTCCTCATTTTATAGAGGAAAATATAACATGTCAGGATAAAATCTATTACCTTCAATAATTAGGGCTGCTGTAAATGATAACCATACTGTCACTAATACAGGAGCTGTAGATAAATATTTTAGAAAATTGCTGTCCATAATCGTTTAAAATGAAAAGTTAGTAGTTAATTAACGAGGAGATACAGTGATTTCGTCTGCAGGTGCTATTAATTTATTGCTTGTAAATTCTTTAAACGCAGAAAAGGGCCAGACAAAACCTGTTGTTATAAAACTTAATGCTACTGGAACATCTATGATAATTTCTTTCTCAGTAGGTTTATCTGTTGTTCGAGCCCATTGCACGTAACTTCTTCCAACCCATCCAATCCACCCAGCTATGTAAAGGAAGAAAATACCAGGTATTACAAATTCACCACTATGATTCCATCTCCCATCCGTAATTAGATGAGGTAATCCGTCCGTCCCACATAATAGACCTGCGTTACCGTAACGGTCAAATCTGTTTTGTGTTTTTTCTATTTGTTTTTGTAAAGCTAGTGCTGGTGGGCTACCGGCATCATATTTTTTTATTCGTGTTTCAAGTTTTTTTACGCTTTGATCCAATCTACGTTGAAATTCTTTAGATTCTTTACAAAGTTTTAATCCAGCTACATCAGCTTTTGCAGTGGAAGGAAGAATGAATAAATTCAAAATTAACAAAATTGAGATCCAATTTTTCACGAGTTTTCTCCTTTCTAGGTACATAATCTTATGATACCATTTTCTATCTTTAATAGGCTAGAAAACTTAAATATCTTAAACTCGAAGAATATTATAGACAGGTAATTTTTCCTATGCTATCATAAATTTGTTTAAGTGCTACGGGATGTAGCGCAGCTTGGTAGCGCGCCTGCTTTGGGAGCAGGATGCCGCAGGTTCAAATCCTGTCATCCCGATTTTTGGTTTTCCTTCCTAACAGAATCAATTTTTCATTCGCTATTGCATTATTTTCATCGTATTCTAAAACTTTTTCATATGTGCGTAGAGCTTCTAGAAATAACTTTTTTTTTTCATATGCATATGCAAGGTTATTTAACGAAATTATATACTCCGGAACAAGATCTAAAGCTTCTTTGTAGTAATAAATGGCTAATTCAAATTGTTCAGTTTGGAAATAAGTAAATCCGATTGTATTATAAAGATTTGCAAGTCCACTAAGATCTGATTTATCCCATGTTTTTAAAGCATAGGAAAATTGAATAATGGCTTGATCAAACAGTTTTTTAGATACATAAATAACTCCAAGAGAATAATGATCCAAATAAGTCATTTTATTAGATTGTAGTTTTTTCTGTAGCATAGAAAATTCTGTTTCTGTTTCTTTTTTTCTTACAATTTGAGTGAATAAAAAGAAAGCAAGCACGCACAAAGATATCAATAATATTGTTAAGTACAGTAAGGGTAATAAATTAGTCATTCTATAAGTTATGCTTAATATAAAGAAATTCTAGTCTATTATGATTAAATTATCAAAAAAATTTTATTTATGGTTATTTGAACAAGTAGTTGACATATATTGTGTTAGTAGATAATTATATGCACTATAGAATAAAAAAGTTTTTACGGCCCCCATCGTCTAGAGGCCTAGGACATCTCCCTTTCACGGAGGTAACGGGGATTCGAATTCCCCTGGGGGTATCTTGCACTGAGCATATTATTTCTACACCTACGAGCTTTCTAACTGAATTCATACACTTTTCTGTTTATCTAATTAATTCATTTTATTGGGCTGCCCGGGGATCGAACCCGGAACAAATCGATTAAAAGCCGAGTACTCTACCATTGAGTTAGCAGCCCTGTAAATTAGATCTATCATATAGATATCATAATTAATTAATAAAGACAAGCTATCTATAGGATACTTCAGAAATCGTATTACTATATGAAAATATTAAATTTAAAATTACCAATATCCGTTTTGAAAGAAGTTGGGCTTTCTACTTATTTAGAAAATAATTATTCCAGTGAAATCATAATTCGTACATTTATTTCTAGTTTCGATACAGATACTTTTTGTCTTGAAATTTTGTTTTTAAAATAACTCTAGTACCCAAAAATTTTTTACTAAAATCTGTTTGTTTACAAGATTTTTTACAAAGAATTATATTAGATAGGAGGTATTAGAATATACTATATATGTATCTAATATTTCGGAGTTACGTCTAAGTAATTTTAGAAATACGACTGATTTAATCATAGGAGAATTTAATATGTTTTTTAATCCTACAACTTTACTACAGTTAGTTTCTTTGTTTCTTGTAATTACAGCTGGACCAGCTATCATAGTACTAATAGCTTTACGACGTGGTAATCTGTAAGGTTTCATAATACGAGTTATTATAATTTTGAATAATAAATTTCACTTAATGTGTAGTTTAGACTCACGAAATTATAATAGCTTTTTGTTTTGAAAGTTAATTTTTACTAGTATAGGATAAAATTTCGTTTAATGAAATTTCTTGTTGGTTACTCGAAAATTCGTTATCTTTAGTCAAAAATAACATACAATGGCATTCTTTTCTCTCTCGCATGGGAACACAAGGACAATTCCAATAGGCTGAAGAAACTTCAGCTACTTTATCATCGTAATGACGACATGGGCATAAGGGAGCTCCATATTCGTCTTTATGTCTTGCAAGACCTTCTATAACCACAGCAGTAATACTGAGATCAGAACAAAAAAATGTTCCAGTTCTTTTTGCATAAGTTTCAGAAAATTTTTGCATTGCCTGAAGACTTTCTGGAAAGTTATCATTATCTGTCATATTAATTTTTTATTCGTATCAATTTTGTTTCTAAATTTAATTTTTCTGAATGTAAATATATTCGTAAATATATTCGTAGATATATTTTAGTACTAAAATATGTAAAGAGTTTATTATATGAATATCCTTAAAGTTAATTGTTAATTTTTTGTAAAATTACATATCTATATTTTATATTAAAAAATTATGACTGCTGCATACCTTCCTTCAATTCTTGTTCCGTTAATTGGTTTAGTGTTTCCTGGTTTAGTTATGGCATTTGCCTTTATCTACATAGAACAAGATGTAATAAGTTAAACTTTTAATAAAAATAAAATAAATAATAACAAATTATATAATGAATGTAATTTGTTATTATTTATTCTGCTTTTTGGTGTTTATAAGTTGAAAATTATAACGATGAACCTACACCAGAGTAAGAACCATAAAAGAATAACCCTACAACTGTTAAAGCTGCAATGCCCCCTATTGTACCAATAAGCCACAGGGGAATTCTACCAGTACTAGCCATCTAAAGTTACCTCCAACTTAGTAAATCTTAAAAAATTCTTAATAAACGTAAACTAATAACAATTTATTTAGTTTTTAACTAAAAATAATCCACTAATTTTAGTTAAAGAAGTAACTAGAGAATAATACTGCTAAAACGAAAATTAGTAACAATCCCCAAAAAAGAGATGTACGATTTAACTCAACGGGTTGTTTATTAGGATTAGGACCACTCATATTCTCGCCTCCTATCGTTGAATAAATTGCATAGAAGTAATTGCACCAAGGAAAAACACAGTCGGAACTGCTAAGCCATGAATAGCTAGCCATCTGAACGTAAAAATAGGATAAGCGATAGGTTGTTTAATTTTACTCACGATGAAATCTCACTTATTTTTACAAACCTTTTGTTAAATCTTCTAACTCTTGTTTAGCACTAAATCTATCATTTACTAAAGGAACTTGTTGACGTTCTTGCGTGAAATATTCGTTAGGTCTTGGTGTGCCAAATATATCATAAGCTAGCCCTGTACTAACGAAAAGCCAACCAGCCACGAAAAGAGCAGGAATTGTTATACTGTGAATAATCCAGTAACGAATACTAGTGATTATATCAGAGAATGGACGTTCCCCTGTTGAACCTCCTGACATATAGAGTACCTCCGAAAAAGTTAAAAGTATAAGGATTCAATTATTTATATATTTCTAAAAAAGATAAATTAAGATATTACAAAGTCCGAAACTGCTGTACACTTTCAGGATTATGTTAACAATTTTTTATCTTTTTAATCAAATAACTCTAAATTTAAATTATCTGACATCTACATTATACCGAAGGTTTTTTCTCTTAATTAATAAGATTACAAATAAGTTATAAGGCTTATAAAATTAAAAGATCACTCATACAGGTATAAATAGCTACTGTGCATTGTTAGATTTTTATCTAAACCTATAGTAACTAAAAAAATCTTCAAAAAAACATTTTTATTTAAATACTTTGTTAGAATTAGAAATCTATTTTATCTTCTAAGCGGGCAGAGGGAATCGAACCCTCATCATTAGCTTGGAAGGCTAAGGTTTTACCACTAAACTATGCCCGCTTTTGTACTATGTGTACATATTGTTAGGCACAATAATATAATACATTTCTTTAAAGAATAATGCTACTTTTTAAAAGATTTTTATTAACTTTCAAGAGGCACATTAAGAAATAAGGATAATTCAACAGCTTCTTCTTCAATAGAAGATAGTAATAAAGGCTCTCCAACTCTAGTGAGTGGTATTTGTCTTTGATCTTTTGTGCACAAATAGATTTCTCGTTTAGGATTTAACCCTTCTTGTATACTTAATTTAATAGAACGAATATCTTTAAAATCGTAGGCTATATAGATTTCTCGAGTTTGTAAAGGAAATCCTAGGCGAAATATTTCAATTTTAGATTTATTTTTATCATATTTATTGAATCCTCCACCAATGTTAAATAACACATTAGCCACTAAAAAAATACTTATGAATATTCCTATAGATCCATAAAAAGTCATTACAATCCCTTGAGGAATAAAAGCAATGGAATCAGTTTTAGTAAAAGGTAAAAGTTGTATTTGAAAATAACTAGAAACTCCGGCACTAAAAAATCCTAAGCCTCCTATAAAGCTTATACATATCCAAAGATAATTACTAACCCTTCGAGATCCTAAAATTAAATCATATCGTACGGATGAATCGGTATTGATCATGTCTAAATTTTATTATTTTTTATATGCAAAGACTCAATTGATCGTCTGTACTAATGGATTAGATTGTTATCAATTGAGTATTTTTTATTTAGATTAATTTTATGTAGGATAATCCAAAAAATAACCCAGCTGCTAAACCAAACGCACACCCTAGTAAAATAACATAGCCTATTAGTATACTCATTTTTTTATAATTATTCTAATTATTTCTTACATTATATATTATTGCGTTACGACTTTAGGTCTATCTTGAAAACTTATTAGTTAATTTTTTTTACAAGAATTAAAATTTTAGTCTCTTCTACTATAATTGTTTAGTAATGTAAATTTTACTTTAATAATAATTTTAAAGATTATGTCTGATTTTATAAAACCATATAATGATGATCCTTTTGTAGGTAATTTAGCTACTCCTATTAGTACTTCTAGTTTTACAAAAAATTTACTAAGCAATTTACCAGCATATCGAGTTGGTTTGTCTCCTTTATTAAGAGGTCTAGAAATAGGCTTAACTCATGGGTACTTTTTAGTTGGTCCATTTTATAAATTAGGCCCTCTTAGAAGTTCTGATGTTGCCCTATTATCAGGATTCTTTTCTTCTATAGGTTTAATCTTCATTATGACTGCGTGTTTAGCAATATATGGTGTTGTATCTTTTGAAGAGACTGACGCAAGTGACCAATTACAAACATCCAAAGGGTGGAGACAGTTTACGTCAGGATGGTTAGTTGGAGCTATTGGAGGAGCTAGTTTTGCTTATATTTTAATAAGTAATATAAGTTTTTTACAAACTTGGGCTTAAAAATAATTCCATAATCTAACTATTTTATAATTAAAGAGATAATCATTGTTTGAATTATCTCTTTCTTATTCGTTCATTTCATGATATGTAGCTACCGCGGAAGGAGATACTTGATTTAGGTATCTAAAAATCCAGTATTTAAAAACGGTGTCTAAAAGAACTGGAAAAGTTGCTATGAATAGAAATATAATATCTCTATTTTCAGGAAGCCCAAAATGACGTAAGCCATTCTCGAGAATTACTTCCCAGCCATGTGTAGAATGAAATCCAACAAATACATCTGTAAATAATATGATTAAAAATGCTTTTGCGGTATCACTTAACCCATAAATTAATTCATTTATAAAAGATTTTAAAACTGATATTTGTCTTGTTCCATTTAAAATAAGATAAAAAAATGTAAAAAAGCTTAAAATATCTGACAATAGATTTTTTATCGCATTTGTACTTTCATCTGAGTAGTATTGCGCCAATTCTACGGCTTTATTTTTTATTTCTTTTTCTATAGCTTCTTGGGATAAATTGGGCAGTTGACCTATGAGTATTTCAAAGTGAATTTTTTCTTCAAATCTTTGTAATTCACTGAAAGCTCGTTCTTCTTGTGAAATATTTAAGAAAATAGAGTTATTTTTTTCATTCCAAAAATAATCAATAAATGGTGAAAAAATGAAACTTTTTGAAATTTGGTTAACTAGTATAGGAGATACTATAAGAAGTAATAAATATTTTATTGACGCAGATGTTTGATATCTTGACACTCGAAATTCTTCAATAATCTCTGATTCTGCGTTAGGATCTAATTCTTTTTTAAATTTTTCAAAGGTCCTAGTTATTGAGCGCGGTATTGGACCTGTTTTTTCAAATGCTGATTGATTTAGATTATCGGAGCGCCAATTTTTCATTTTTTAAGTAGAGAGATTTAACCGAATTAAGTACATTACTTAAACCACAAGAATCGATTTTCCATAACTTAAATCTTTGTGAGTAGTAATTTTAAGTTTAATGGACTTTTTTATTTTTAAATTAATAACTACAGGTTAGCGTAGTTATTAATCTACTTTTTTACTCTAAATCTTTTCTGCTTGGGTTTCTAGATGCATCATTAGATAAAAAACCAAAAGTGAAAAGAGATACGAAAAACGTCACTGTAGTGTATACAACGATTTTTAATGTGAACATTATTTTATCCCCAAAATGATAGTGCTATTAATACAAGTATTATTATGTATCATAATTATATCCTTACTTTGTAATTAAAGTTAATTAGGGAAGAAAAATTTCACACAATTGATTAGTTTTTGTTCTACCATTACAGACTTTTTTCTTTTTCATTGGTTAATTCTTTTAACCTTCTTAAAATTCTACCAAAGTAGTCTTGCATATACCTTTCTAATGTGGAGGCTTCAGAGGGGTCAAAAGAAAATAACTGATAGACTTCTTTCATATCAGACGTCATGTTTGGTCCGACCACCAGAACTTCGGCAAATGATAATCGATCAGAGATATTTTTTCCCCATTCAAAAAAGCCAGTAAACTTTTTTAAAAAACGTAATATGTATAAAGGTATTTTTGTTACTACAGCAGATTGACCTGAAAGTCTTTCACATAGTTGGATAATTTCTTCGGAACTCCAAGACTTCGTTCCTACAAGTGAAAATTTTTGATTTTTTGATTTTTCTAATGACAAACTTCTAAGAGCAAATTTAGCTATATCTTGTGTGTCAATGTACCCTACGTTACTAGATTCACTTGTTGTCCAGATGGGTTGTTTTTCTAGAATAGGTATCGCATATTGACTAATTAATCCTTGGAAAAAACCAGCTAAATAAAAAATAGTATAGTTTAAACCTGAATTTTCTAAATAAGATTCTGTTTTTAGTTTTAGGCTTACTAATGGAACATTTGAATGATATGTCCCATTTAATACAGAAAAAAAGACAAATTTCTTTATTCCTGCAACTTTTGCGGCCTCAATTAATGCTATTTTTCCGTTTAGGTCTATTTCTTCAGCACTATACGGGTCTGATGGTCTTGCAGTAGAAGCATCAATAATTGCTGTAATATCTTTTAATGTAGTTGGAATTGTTTCAGGTAAACTTAAATCTCCGTAAATTAGTTCTGCTCCCCATTCTTTTAAAAAGTAAGCTTTCCTCAAGTTACGTACAAAACATTTTACTTCATATCCTTCGTCTATTGCGCGTCTAACGATTTGGCGTCCTAATGTTCCGGTGGCACCTACTATAAGTAAACTCATGTGATTTTGTGTGTTTCTATTCTTTTTATATAAAGTTTATCAGATAAAATAAACTATTCTTCATATTGGATTTTTATTGAGTAGAGAGGGACTCGAACCCTCATGAAGTGAATCGATACATTTTGAGTGTATTGCGTCTACCATTCCGCCATCTACCCCTTAAAAGTATTATATCAAATAAGATTTGTATATGGTACTGTAAAAAAAATGTAGACTAATTAAATGATTAGTTTTCGAATTAAAATGTTTTATTATTTTGATTATAGATAATATAGAAAAATACTTATGTCAAATAAAGTTAATCAGGTCTCTTCTTCTAAGAATTATGGGGATGATGATATTAAAGAATTAGTAGAACAACCCTACAAATATGGTTTTAAAACACTTATTGAAACTGAAGATTTTCCAAAAGGATTAAATGCGGAGATTATTAATCTTATTTCCCAAAAAAAATCTGAACCTGATTTCATGTTAAAGTTTCGGTTGAAAGCATATAAATCTTGGGTAAATATGAGATCACCGGAATGGGCTTGTATTAGTTATGCAGAGATTGATTACCAAAATATTTTGTATTATTCAGCCCCTAAATCACATGGAAAGGCTAAAAATTTGGATGAAATTGATGGGGAAATTTTAAAAACTTTTGAAAAATTAGGAATACCGTTAACTGAACAAAAACGTTTGGCAAATGTGGCTGTTGACGCAATTTTCGATAGTGTTTCTATAGGTACTACTTTTCGAGAAGAATTATCGAAAGTTGGAGTAATTTTTTGTCCTATTTCAGAAGCCCTAAAATCGTATCCAGATTTGGTAAAAAAATATATAGGGACTGTTGTTCCCATAGGTGATAATTATTTTGCAGCTTTAAATTCCGCTGTATTTACAGAAGGTTCTTTTTGTTATATACCGTCTAACGTAGTTTGTCCTTTAGATTTATCAACGTATTTCCGGATCAATAATGAAGAATCTGGTCAATTTGAAAGAACATTAATCATTGCTGATAAAAATAGTAAAGTTAGCTATTTAGAAGGTTGTACGGCACCAAAATTTGATAAAAATCAGTTACATGCGGCAGTCGTTGAATTAGTAGCATTAGAAAATGCAGAAATTAAATACTCTACTGTACAAAATTGGTATGCTGGAGATTCTAACGGTTTAGGTGGTATTTATAATTTTGTTACAAAGCGTGGTTTATGTGCTGGGGATAATTCTCGAATCTCATGGACTCAGGTAGAAACGGGATCATCTATTACATGGAAATATCCAAGCTGCATTCTTGTAGGTAATAAATCTTCGGGAGAATTTTATTCAGTTGCATTAACAAATTATTATCAACAGGCTGATACTGGTACAAAAATGATTCATGTAGGTAAAGAAACAAAAAGTCGAATCGTTTCAAAAGGTATTTCTGCTGGAAATTCAAAAAATACTTACAGAGGTCAAGTTAAAATCACTTCTAAAGCATTACAAAGTGTGAATCATTCTCAATGTGACTCAATGCTTATAGGTGGTAAGTCACAAGCTAATACATTTCCTTATATTCAAGTGAGTAACTCTACAAGTAAAGTTGAACATGAAGCATCTACGTCGAAGATAGAAGAGGAACAGTTATTTTACTTTTTGCAACGGGGTATTGATATGGAATCTGCTGTAAGTCTTTTAGTTAGTGGTTTTTGTAAAGAAGTTTTTACTGAGTTACCAATGGAATTTGCCTTGGAAGCTGATCGATTATTAAGTCTTAAATTAGAAGGGAGTGTCGGATAGCTTTATGAATACTATTTTAGAAATAAAAAATTTGCATGCAAACATAGGTAATACTAAAATTTTAAAAGGAATAAATATTAGTATTAAATCTGGTGAAATACACGCCATTATGGGAAAAAATGGATCTGGAAAAAGTACATTAGCTAAAATCATAGCTGGTCATCCTTCGTATACCATTACAGAGGGTGATATTCTATTTGAAAATGTTTCAATTCTTCCCAAACCGCCGGAAGAACGCGCACAAATTGGAATTTTTTTGGGATTTCAATATCCTATTGAAATTCCAGGAGTTAGCAATGCTGATTTTTTACGATTGGCTTATAACGCGAGACAAAAAGCAAAAGGATTAAAAGAACTGGAACCTTTAGAATTTTTTGAATTTGTTCATTCTAAATTAAGTGTTGTAGATATGGATAGTAGTTTTTTAACTAGAAATGTTAATGAAGGTTTCTCAGGCGGAGAAAAAAAAAGAAATGAAATTCTTCAGATGGCTTTATTAGACACTAAAATATCTATTTTGGATGAGACAGATTCAGGTTTGGATATCGATGCTTTGAAAATCGTAGCTAATGGAGTTAATAGTTTAGCTAATACCTCCAATGCAATCGTATTAATCACTCATTACCAAAGACTTTTGGATTATATTAAACCTGATTATATACATGTAATGCAGGACGGTCAGATTATAAAAACAGGGACTAGGGAGTTAGCATTGGAACTTGAGAAAAAAGGTTATGATTGGATAAAAGAAAGTATAGATTAGTCAATCTATACTTTCAATCGTTAATCTTAAGAAACTAAACTTTGTTTTACATCATTAATAGAACTTTTTAGTATTTCTTCTGCTTCTTTGCTAAAATCTTTAGAAGATTTTACCATTTCAGCATATTGAGGTTTAGAATTTTTCAAGTTTGTACGTAGATTTTCAATAAACGTTTTTACTTGGTTTACTGGAATATCGTCTAAGAATCCATTGATTCCTGTGTAGATAATAGCAACTTGTTCTTCTACAGGTATAGGAGAGTTTTGTGCTTGTTTCAAAATTTCTCTTAGTCTTTGCCCACGAGCTAATTGATTTCTTGTAGCTTGGTCTAGGTCAGAGGCAAATTGGGAAAATGCTTCTAGCTCCGCAAATTGTGCTAACTCAAGTTTTAGTTTACCAGCAACTTTTTTCATAGCTTTTATTTGAGCTGCAGAACCTACACGAGACACGGAAATACCTACATTAATAGCAGGTCTTATACCAGCGTTAAATAAATCTCCAGATAAGAAAATTTGTCCGTCGGTAATTGAAATTACGTTAGTTGGAATATAAGCAGACACATCACCAGCTTGAGTTTCGATAATAGGTAGTGCAGTCATACTACCACTGCCTAATTTGTCACTAAGTTTAGCTGCTCTTTCTAGTAGGCGAGAGTGTAGGTAAAAAACATCTCCAGGATAAGCTTCTCTACCTGGTGGTCTTCTTAGTAAAAGTGACATTTGTCTGTAAGCTGCTGCTTGTTTAGATAAATCGTCGTAGATTACAAGAGTTGCTTGACCTTGATACATAAAGTATTCGGCAATAGCTGCCCCTGTGTAAGGTGCAATGTATTGTAGAGTAGCTGGATCATCTGCACAGGCAGAAACTACTACTGTATAATCTAGAGCTCCTCTATCCTCAAGAGCTGTTACGACTGAAGATATGGAAGCGGCTCTTTGTCCAATAGCAACATAAACGCAAACAACATTTTCAGATTTTTGATTGATAATAGTATCAATAGCCACGGATGTTTTCCCAGTTTGTCGGTCTCCAATAATAAGTTCTCTTTGGCCTCGACCAATTGGAATCATGGAATCGATTGCTGTAATACCTGTTTGAATTGGTTCACACACTGACTTACGAGAAATAATACCTGGTGCAACAGATTCGATTAATCGAGTTTCTGTAGCAGCTATGTCTCCTTTACCATCGATTGGACGACCTAAAGCATTAACAACTCTTCCAAGATAACCTTTTCCAACAGGGATTTGAGCGATTTTACCAGTTGCTTTCACTGAGCTACCTTCAAGAATATCTCGACCTTCTCCCATGATAACAACACCGACGTTATCGCTTTCAAGGTTTAAGGCAAGTCCGATAGTCTTATCTTCAAATTCTAAAAGCTCACCAGCCATGACTTGATCTAATCCGTAAACACGAGCTATACCATCCCCGACTTGTAGAACTGTACCTACATTTGCTACTTGAACGCCTTGATCATATTTATCAATTTGCTGACGTATAATGCTACTAATTTCATCAGGTCGAATGTTTACCATATCAATTATTATTACTAAGTTTTAATTGTTGTGAAGAATTCAAATTTGTACAAAACTGTACTATTACATTACTGACGCACCTAAGTAAGAAGATAATTGTCTAAGTTGTCCTAAGATACTTGTGTCAATTATTTTAGATCCTACTTGAACAACGAAGCCGCCAATTAAATTAGGATTAACGTTAATTTCTAATTTTACTTGCTCAGCTCCAGTCATTTTTTTCAATTTAGAAATCATTGTTTCTTGTTGAGATGATGTAAATGCAACTGAAGTTGTAATTTTTACCATTTCTATAGAGGCAGCTTTGTACGCTAGTTCTAATGCTTTCTCTAAAATTGAGTTTAGATAAGAAATTCTTCCTCTATCACATAGAACTAACAAAAATTTCAGTGTAATGTTATCGATTTTTTCACTAAAAATAGATTTAATTATACTTTTTTTATTTTGCGAGTTAATCAGAGGATTCGCCAACAACGTTTTTAACTCTTTTGAATTATTCAAACTTGAAATTAAACAATTTAAATCGTTTACTGTTGTTTCTAAAGAATTCTTACTTGCTAACTCTAAAAAAGCCTCAGCGTAAGGTTGTGCAATTTTTACATTCTTAGAACTCATATTTGACCTCCAAGTTGAGAAATGTTCGAGTCTATAAGTTTAGATTGTACACTAGGAGTCATGTAATCTTGGAGTTGGATTGTGACTTTTTTTAATGCCAAATTAGTTATGTGTTGCTGAATTTGTTTTTTTATTTGTAATTCAGCTTTTTCGATACTACTTTTACCACTATTAGTTAATCTTTCTATATCTAATTTACCTTGTGCTAAAATCGTTTCTTTAACTTTTCTAGCTGTAGTTTCAGCTTCTTTTTTTATTTGCTCAATAACTATTTTTGCTTGGGCCATTTGTTTTTCAGATTCTGCAAGTCGACCACTTGCCTGTTGCAATCTTTCTTCAGCTTCTTGAATTGCTTCGGTAATTTTTTGTTGTCGAAGTTCCAAGGCCGATGTTAAAAAATTACGTCCTAAATAAAATACTCCAGATCCAAGTATAGCTATGTTAATAACATTAGCTTCTAAGATATTAGAGTTCAAACCAAAACCTTTGGAGGAAGCAGAAGATGCCGCGGCTTCCAATACGGAACTAATTAATAAAAAACTTCCCATAATGTCCATAATTCTAAACTACTTAATAATTTTTAGTACATAAATAAAGTCCGTCCCACAAACTTCTATGAGAGTACTTGATTATTGATAAGTTTATTTTTTATTTGCTCACTTAATGTATTAACCTGTTCCTCTAAAGCTTTTAAAGCTTTTTCTTTTTGAGAGTTTAATTGATTTGTTGCTTCTGTAACTAATTGTTCAGTGTCTTTCTGAGCTTGTTTAATTTCCATTGCAACTATGTCTTGAGCACCTTTTTGAGCAGATGCAATAATTGTTTGAGCTTCTCTTCTTTCTTGAGCTAAATCTAATTCATATTGTTTAGTAATGTTATCAGCTTTCATAAGCATTTCAGATGCTTGTGTTAACTGCTTACGAATAGACTCATCTCGTTCATCTAACACTTGCCCTATTGGCTTATAAAATAGAATATTAAGAGCTACCATTAACAGAAGTATTTGAGTTGCCATTATAGGCAATGTAGCGTTAAAATCAAACAAGCCACCTTCTGATTCTGTACTAACTGCTTGTAAAGCTAACGAGAATAAGGAATTTGTCATTGTTATTATGTTTTCTAATGGACCCTTAAAAAAAGTATTTTAGTAATATACTTAACTACTATCAATATAGTAGCTAAGTTTACCAAAAAATATTTTACTTGTAAAAGATTAAGCAGTGAATGGATTTGCGAATAGAAGTGCTAAAGAAACAACTAGTCCGTAAATTGTTAAAGATTCCATAAATGCTAAAGAAAGTAAAAGTGTACCTCTGATTCTACCTTCTGCTTCAGGTTGACGAGCAATACCTTCAACAGCTTGAGCAGCTGCAGAACCTTGACCTATACCAGGACCGATTGCAGCTAAACCTACAGCAAGACCAGAAGCGACTACAGATGCAGCAGATACGATTGGATTCATATTAAAGTTTTAATTAGTTATAAAATAGGGGAATTAATATATTTTAGAGTCTTCTTTTTTATTTGAATTACATAATATTTTACAATAATTGAAAAATCCAAATTTGTAAAACTATTTTTAGTGATGACCGTGTTCTTCTACAGCTTCACCTATATACGCAGCGGATAAAGTTGCGAAGATTAACGCTTGTACTGAACTGGCAAATAGCCCTAAGGTCATTACAGGAAGTGGGATAAAAATAGGTACAAGTAAAGCAAAAACAGACACTACTAATTCGTCAGCTAACACATTACCAAAAAGACGGAAACTTAGAGATAAAGGTTTTGTGAAATCTTCTAATACGTTGATAGGTAACAAAATTGGAGTAGGTTGCACATAACGTCCGAAATAATTTATCCCTTTTTTACTTATTCCTCCATAGAAATAAGATAATGAAGTTAATAGAGCTAGCGCAACAGTTGTATTTATATCATTCGTTGGAGCAGCCAATTCACCATTTGGTAAACTAATCAACTTAAGAGGTATCAATGCTCCTGACCAGTTAGAAACAAATATAAAAAGGAATACTGTACTTACGTATGGAACCCAAGGTTTATAATTATGTTCTCCAATTTGATTTTTAGCAATATCTTGTAAAAATTCATATGCATATTCCATGAAGTTTTGTATTCCTTCAGGAATTTGTTTAGTATTTCGAGTCCCAATGATGGCAAATGTAACTAATACAAAGATAACAAACCAGGACATCATTAATGTTTGTCCATGGACTTTTAAACCTAGGATTTCCCAGTAAAGATGTGTCCCTACTTCAATCTCTGCCAATAAGTAAGAGGTAATAAAACTATAAAAATTTTCTTGATGCATACCCTGATAGAATTTTCATAAAGTGTCTAAATAACTAGAACTAGAATAGTGAAAAATCTTTCACACATATAAATTATACCTTTGAATTTGACATGATTGTTACTCATAGCGTCTAAAAGAGTCATAAAAATATTCTGAAAACTTAAAAATTATCGCAATTAAAATTCCTCAACTTATCAGATCTGTAATTGTAATCATTTTGAATATTGGTCTTACTAAGAGAAAAGATCTATATTTTTAGAATATGAAAGTAATAGCTTAATAGCTTTTTATCTTTTTATCATTTTTTCGACTTCATCGCTAAAATTCTCTTTACGTTTTTCCAATCCTTCTCCTAGTACAAAACGTTCAAATCTTCTAATTTGAATATTTTCTCCTAATTTTGCTATATTTTGTTTGATTAACTCATCAATAGTTATTGCTGAATCTCGTATGAAGAATTGGTCTAATAAAGTTATCTCTTTTAAACGTTTTTGTATTCTACCTTCGATAATTTTTTCTTTGATTTCTTTTGGTTTATTACCTAAATCTTCTTTTGAAGCTTCTATTTCTTTTTCTCTTTCAATAACTTCTACAGGAACATTAAATAAACTTACGTATTCTACAGAAGGGCATGCTGCAACTTGCATGGCAATATTTTTTGCAAGGTCTTGAAATTCTGGTCTTCTAGCTACAAAATCGGTTTCACAATTAATTTCTACAATGACGCCTAATTTTCCACCCATATGTATATAGGATTCAATTACACCTTCAGTAGCAATTCTATTCGCTTTTTTATTCGCAGTAGCTAACCCTTTTTGACGTAATGTTTCCATTGCTTTTTCCATATCTCCATTAGCATCTTGCAATGCTTTCTTACAATCCATCATTCCTGCTGCTGTTTTATCCCTTAGCTCCTTTACAATTTGTGCAGAGATCTCAATTCCCATATTTTTACTCCTTAATAGTATAAAAAATTTTAAGAACAAATTTAAATTTAAGATTCTTCGGATCTAAAATTTCCATTATTACCTTCGTATATTGAATCTGATATCTTCCCTAAGATCAATTTTATTGATCTTATCGCATCATCATTGGCAGGAATAGGAATATCAGTAAGATCTGGGTCACAATTGGTATCTAAAAGAGAAATTACAGGGATATTTAATTTAATACATTCCTGAACAGCTGTACTTTCTCTTTTTTGATCTACAATAATAACTAAATCAGGTAATTTTTTCATATTTTTTATACCATTTAAGTTTTTACGTAGTTTTTCTAATTCTCTACGTAAAGAAGCGGCTTCTTTTTTGGGTAACTGATCTAGGTAGCCACTTTCTTCTTTTTGTTCTAAATCTTTTAGACGTTCAACTCTAGTTTTAATAGTAAACCAGTTTGTTAAAATACCTCCCAACCATCTTTGGTTAACATAATGTGCCCCACATCTCTCAGCTTCCTGACAAACAACGCTAGCAGCTTGTCTTTTTGTTCCAACAAAAAGGAATTTTTTACCTTCTTGCGAAGATTTACGTACAAATTCGCACGCATTAGTTAATAGTTGAGAAGTTTGTACAAGATCTATAATGTGAATTCCATTTCTTTCGGCATAAATATACGGAAACATCTTAGGATTCCAACGTCTAGCTTGATGTCCAAAATGAACTCCTGCTTCCAATAATTGGGCTAAAGTCACAACCGCCATTCTTACTCCTTTTAATTTTATATAGGTTGTACAAAATATAGATGATATATTTGTTTAAGACTTAATGTAACATATTCAATTTATAATATCTTCACGTATACCAATAAAATTATCGTTGTCATTAAAAGAATAGTTTCTTGCGGCATTGTCGTCTATCACTAAAGGATCTAAAGAAGCTTTAATTTCTGTATCCATAGTATTAAGGTAGTAATTATCTAGAGCTAATGTCGAAGTGTCGAAATGTAAACTTTTCACATTTTCGTTATATGAATTAAATCCTGTTCCGGCAGGAATCAAGCGACCTATTATAACATTCTCTTTTAATCCACGAAGCCAATCAGCTTTACCTTCAATAGCAGCCTCAGTTAAAACTCGAGTTGTTTCTTGGAAACTTGCGGCAGAAATAAAACTATCTGTATTCAGAGATGATTTCGTTATTCCTAATAAAATTGGAGAATAAGTTGCTGGAAGACCTTTTGTTAATAGCATTGCTTCATTAATATTTTCGATCTGTTGTAGCTCTACCAATTCACCAGGTAAAAGAGTAGTGTCCCCACCATCTTCAACTCGAACTTTAGACGTCATTTGTCTTACAATGACTTCAATATGTTTATCTGAAATGTCAACGTTTTGGGATTGATAGACATTTTGTACTTCGTTTACGAGGTAAATTTGCACTTTTTGAAGACTAAGCTTAGCCGCTTCATATAAACTAATACTATTTTTATAGAAATTAAAAAATATTATTAACATTTCGTGAGGGTTTGGAGCTCCCTCAGTTATTGGTTCAGCTAAAGATAATGAATCTCCGTTCGAGACAATAAATTTTTGCAAAGAATTTATTGAGTATTCACTTATGTAACCATTAGTCTCAGTAATTTTTAATACAGTAAGATCATCTGAGTTATGGTAAAGCTTTAGTCTACCTGGTCTTTGAGATAAACGACAAGGTTCTTTAGGTTTACGGGCTTCTAAAATTTCTTCAATCCTAGGTAAGCCTTGTACGATATCTCCTGTTTTTGAGCGTTCGAATACGAGAATAGCTAGAATATCTCCTTCTTGTATTAAATCCAGATGATTAACTTGAAGGATTGCTCCTGAAGAAACTAAATAGGGTTTACCGGATCTAATAATAATTTCATTAGAATCAAGTGCAATAATTTGCCCAGAATCTGGTGCAATTATTCCTTCAGCAATTTGATCCCCATATCTAACTAAATCTCCTTTAGAAACTTGAGAAGTTTTATTATGAATTGGAATTATTTTTTTATTAGTATCTGTAAGTATTAAAATATTTCTAGTAGCTTTATTGTTTGTATAAATACTTTTTACGTGCCCTTCAGATCTACATAAAAGCTTAGTTTGAGCCACTTTTGTTCCAGATACGATTTTGTCCCCATCTTTAACTGTAAATTCACTTAGTGTAAAATTTTTGTGAATTTCTCCAAAAGTATCTTTTCTAATGAATAAACTTTCCAAAATAATTAATTTTAGTTGGCAACAGTCTTTATTACTAAGAGGTAAAAATTCAACATCTGCAGACAAGTGAGGAAGGTCCGAAATGATATTTAAAACTAGATATGTTTTCAAAAGGTTTACAGGTTCAAAAGATTTCACTCTTTCCCCATCTTTAAACATTATTCTTTGAATAACATCAATTTGAAGAATTGTGTGTGTATCGTTAGTTAAAGTTTGTTGTAAGTAAGGGTGATTTTGTTTAATTAAATACCTAATTACAGGTCGAATCAAAAGAAATTTTATACTATTTAATTCTACTAATTCCACAAAAGATGTATTTTGAATTTTAAAATTATTGTCAATTTCTTCGTCTGTTTCAAAGATTCTAGATTCAAATTCTGAATCAAAATTTTCAGAAATAGGGTGCAAATACCCAGGTTTTACAATAATCTCTTTCACAATTCCATTTTCTTCCCGTATAGATAAAAACCCAGAATTTGAACTATAAACGTCTTTGATTAATTCTTGGTGTTTTTCTACTAATTCTCCATTTGATACCATTAATAAAGAAATATCTTTGTTAACTTCATGAGTTTCTTCGGGGATCCAATACAAAATTAAATCTTCTACTACTTCATACCCTCGTTTATGTTTTGTTACTTTACAACTTTCCACATTAGAATATTTAATAAAACCACCGGTTAAGGTGTAGTAAGAACTATCGACTAATTCTGCAATTGTTTGAGAGTTACTAATTTTGTTTCCTGGTGAACAATGCATTAAAAATTTTTTCCCATCCTCGAATTCTAGAAAATAGGGAGCATCAGAACTTACATTATGGTTATTTACCACTATTGAAGCGTTACTAATGGAGGTCGAGGCCGTTATAATATGTATTTCGTCAGATAGATCTGATAATAATCTAACTGTTCCCCCATAATCACTTATGATTTCTGTTGTAGCTAAAACATCATTCTTTTTTATAAAATCATTTTCGGAAACAATGACTTCGGCATTTGTGGGTAAGTTATAAACATCTCCTGACAAAATCCAAATTAATCCACCTTGTGAAGTAGTTAAAGTACTATTTCCTTGCCTATCTATTTTTTCTTCAACTGCTAAATTAGAAAAGTATACCTCTCCTGAGATTGTAGTTGATAAATCTTTAGTAACCTTCTCTGTAATGAGATTGCCTCTAGCACTGATTTCAGCTATAACTTGAGATTCTTTAAATTGTTCATTATCGCTTAAAAATAGAATTGTTCCTTGTTTAAATTCCATTTTAGATTTTAGAGCCTGGTAATTATATAAATCTATTTTTACACTTTCTTCTAAAATGAGCGCTTCTTCTCCATGTCGAGTTCTTGTTGGTTTGGCACGTATAGATTTTGGTAACCTTAATAAGCCATTAAACGGAGCACGGATCTGCTCAGCTAATTCTCCCGTAAATACTCCACCGGTATGGAAAGTTCTCATTGTCAGCTGAGTTCCCGGTTCTCCAATCGATTGAGCCGCTATAATTCCAACAGCTTCTCCTAAATCCACTAATGATCCGTGGGCAAGGCTCCATCCATAACAAAATTGGCATACGGATCTTGAAGATTCACATGTTAGAGGGGATCTTACAAATACAGATTTTATTCCAGATTGTACAATTTGTTTAGCTGCTATAGAATCTAAATCTTGATTAATATGGGCTAGTATATCTGACGTATCAGGAGCATATAAAGTTTCAAATAAAATACGACCCAAGAGACGATTCTCCAATGGTATCAAAACTTTATTTTTGTCGACCATATCTTTTAGAACAATTCCTTTTACTGTACCGCAATCTACTTCACGTATAATAATATCTTGTGCCACATCTACTAAACGACGAGTCAGATATCCTGAATCGGCTGTTCTTAATGCTGTATCTACTAAACCTTTTCGAGCACCGTAGCAAGAAATAACATATTCAGTTACGGTTAAGCCCTCTCTGAAATTACTTTTTATTGGTAAATCTATGATTTGACCATGTGGATCAGACATTAACCCACGCATTCCTACAAGTTGTTTTACCTGAGAAATATTACCTCTTGCACCGGAAAAGGCCATTATATATACTGGATTAAGAGGATCTGTCTCTTTAAAATATTTAATTACTTCATCTTTTAAAGATTCACTAGAATTATTCCACGTATCAATTACCTTTTGAAACCTCTCAACTGCCGTAATTTCCCCCCTACCATATCGCTGTTCGGTAAATTTAATCTCTTCATTTGTCTTAAAAAGAAGCTCACGTTTAGTAGGAGGAACGCGTAGATCTTCAACACTTAAAGATATTCCAGCTCTAGTAGCATAATGAAACCCTAATTCTTTTAAACGGTCAGCCATATAAGAAGCTCGACCAGTACCATAATTACTAAAAGCCCAAGCCATCAGTTTTTTTAATTCTTTTTTATCAATTATTTTATTAGTAAACTTTGGTTTAGGGGGTAGAAATAAATATTTTTCTTTCATTTTTTTTTACTTGTAAAAGTTAGTACGATATTAAGTAGAAAAAGTTAGGGAGTCTTGCAAAACTTTATTTAAAAGAATTCTACCCGGAGTAGTCAATATGTATTGAACTAGTATTTGATTCTGTGAATCTTTGCGAATCAGACGATTTGAAAATATATCAACTATTGATTTATCTGCAAGTATTTCAGATTTTACAAGTTCAGATTCATCTTCCACAGATCCATTAAAACGTACCCAAATGTAAGCATGCAGAGGTATCTTTTTTTGTTCGTAAGCCATTAAACAATCTTCCAAACTAGAAAAATAACGTGGATATTCTGTTTGTTGAGATGGATTATGGGCTGTTAAATAATAACAACCTAAGACCATATCTTGGCTTGGCATGATTATTGGTTCACCAGTTGCAGGAGATAAAAAATTATATGGAGCCAGCATCAGCAGTCTTGCTTCAGCTTGAGCCTCCAAAGATAGAGGAATATGCACAGCCATTTGATCTCCATCAAAGTCAGCATTAAATGCGGGACAAACTAATGGATGTAGCTTTATAGCTCTACCCTCCACTAAAATAGGTTCAAAGGCTTGAATGCCTAGTCTATGCAAGGTTGGAGCTCGATTTAATAAAACAGGATGTCCTTGAATAACTTCTTCTAAAACATTCCAGACCGTGATATCATTTTTTTGAATCATTTTTTTCGCTGCTTTGATATTATTTACAAGGCCTTGTTGTATAAGACGATGAATAACAAAAGGTTGAAAAAGTTCTAACGCCATTTCTCTAGGTAAACCACATTGATTTAATTGAAGCTGAGGACCCACCACAAATACAGATCGACCAGAATAATCAACTCTTTTTCCTAATAAATTTTGTCTAAATCTTCCCTGTTTTCCCTCAATTATATCGGATAAAGATTTGAGTGGGCGATTATTTGCACCTACCACTACTCTTCCTCGTCGGCCATTGTCGATTAAAGCATCCACAGATTCTTGTAGCATTCTTTTCTCATTACGAATAATAATCTCAGGAGCTAAAATTTCTTGTAACCTTCTTAACCTATTATTTCTATTAATAACTCTTCGATATAAATCGTTTAAATCTGACGTTGCGAATCTACCACCATCTAGTTGGACCATAGGTCTAAGATCTGGAGGGATTATTGGCAGAATAGTCAAAACCATCCAAGCTGGATCCGATCTGGTGGCTATAAAATTATCGAGAACTCGAAGTCTTTTTATTGCCTTATCTTTTTTGCTTCCTTTTGTAGACAGAACTTCTTCCCGTAAACTTTCGGCTTCTACTTCTAAGTCAATATCTTTTAGTAATTTTTGGATAGCCTCAGCACCAATACCTACCTCTACACCGTGTAAATCCGAATCTTCTTGGTAAAGTTGATCCTCTATTTCTATCCATTCATCTTCACTAAGTAATTTTTTATAGGTTAAACTTGTACAATTCCCAGGTCGAGTTACTACATACGAGTTAAAATAGACAATTTGTTCTACATCTTTAAGAGCTATATCTAAAAGTAAAGAAATATAACTTGGTGAACCTTTTAAATACCATACATGGGTAACAGGAGCAGCTAACTCTACGTATCCCATTCTGTGTCTTCTGACTTTTGACTCCGCTACTTCTACACCACAACGTTCACATATAATTCCTTTGTAACGCACTCTTTTATATTTGCCACAATGGCATTCCCAATCTTTTACAGGACCAAAAATTCGTTCACAGAATAACCCATCCATTTCAGGTTTTAGAGTTCTATAATTAATAGTCTCAGGTTTTGTAACTTCACCAACAATTTGTCCATTAGGTAACAGACGTTCACCCCATTTTTTTATCCTTTCTGGTGAAGCCAGATTGATTTTAACGTAATCGAAATATTGTTCTAATTTTGGCATAATGTACCTCCTTCATATCAATTGCAGATTGGTTTAAAATTTTATACCAAAATTATAGGAAAGAATTTTCTAAATTTTCACGAAGTATGGATTCGTAAACGGGCCTAGAAATTGTGCGTTTTGACGTAGAATTGGACATTAAATCTACTTCAATACCTCTAGTTTGACCATCAGATAAATTCTCAATTTTGTAAGCTCCAATATCTAACCCTAAAGATTGTAATTCTCTCATCAACACCTTAAAAGATTCAGGAGTCCCTGGTCTAGGAATAGGTTTACCTTTAACTATTGCATTTAAAGTTTCATTCCTTCCTTGCATATCATCAGATTTTACCGTTAATAATTCTTGTAAAGTATAGGATGCTCCGAAGGCTTCTAACGCCCATACCTCCATTTCGCCTAATCTTTGACCTCCATGCTGAGCTTTACCACCTAAGGGTTGTTGGGTTACTAAAGAATATGGTCCAGTAGATCTTGCATGAATTTTATCATCTACCAGATGTACTAGTTTTAACATGTAAGAAATTCCGACTGTAACTGGATTATCAAATTTTTCTCCTGTTCTACCATCAAAAATTTCCATTTTTCCAGGATGATTAAGATCAAATATCCAATTTTTTTCAGTTGCTAATTTTGCTGTCATTAAAGTATCATTAACTAAAATCCGAGAAGCTTCTGCTCCATGCATTTCATCAAATGGAATGATTTTAAATCGTTTATTAAGATTTTCAGCTGCCAATCCAAGTAAGCACTCAAAAATTTGCCCAACATTCATCCTGGAAGGGACTCCTAAAGGATTTAAAACAATATCCACAGGAGTTCCATCTGGAAGATAAGGCATATCTTGTCTAGGTAAAATTTTGGATATTATTCCTTTATTCCCATGTCTTCCAGCCATCTTATCACCAACTTGAATTTTTCTAGTTTGTGCCAAATAGACTCTTATAACTATATTTGCCCCAGTAGGTAATTCATCTCCTTTTTCTCTTGTAAAAATTCTCACATCTAATACCCTTCCTTTACCACCATTTGGTACTCTTAATGAACTATCCCTAACATCTCTTGTTTTTTCACCAAAAATAGCTCTCAATAATTTACCTTCGGGTGGTTGATCAGATTCTCCTTTCGGAGTAACCTTACCAATTAAAATATCCCCTGATTCTACCCATGAACCTATTAAAATAATTCCATTGTCATCAAGTTTTCTTAAAGAATATTCACTAACATTTGGTAATTCTCGTGTAATTTCTTCAGATCCTAATTTTGTTTGCCTAGCTTCAAGTTCGTATTTTTCTATGTGCACCGAAGTGTAAACATCATTATAAACAAGTCTTTCACTAATTAAAAAAGCGTCTTCATAGTTGTAGCCTTCCCAAGGTAGATAGGCAACTAAAATATTTTGACCTAAGGCAAGTTCTCCTCCCTCAGTTGCAGCTCCATCAGCTATAACCTGTCCAGAAATTACATCCTCACCTAACCAAACAGAAGGTCTTTGATTTATGCACGTATCTTGATTAGATCTCTGATACTTTTGTAAAAAATAAAATATTTCTTTCCCTTCCAAATCTGTTATACAAATTTTATCTGCAGAAACATAGGTAACTTTACCACTGCACATACTCACTGTAACCATACCTGAATCTCTAGCAGCTTGGGCTTCAAGTCCCGTTCCTATTAAAGGGCTTTCAGGATAGAGTAATGGAACAGCTTGTCTTTGCATATTCGAACCCATCAAAGCTCTATTAGCATCGTCATGTTCTAAAAATGGTATCAAAGAAGTAGCAATTGAAATAACCTGAATAGGAGAGACGGCTCTGTAATCTATTTGATTAGTGGAACTCGTTGTAAACTCTTGTTTATATCTGACAGGAATAATTCCTTTTTGTAAATATCCTTCGGAATCAACGGAAATATCACCGGGTGCAATACGTAAGTCATCTTCTTGATCTGCTGTCAAATAGACTGGTTCCATTTCCAATCTCGCTCTTCCATTTTGAACTTTATAAAAAGGTGTTTCTATAAATCCATAAGAGTTTATACGTGCATGCGTAGCTAAAACACCAATTAAACCGGCATTGGGACCTTCTGGAGTTTCTATTGGACAAATTCTTCCGTAATGACTTGGATGAATATCACGAACAGCAAAACCAGCTCGATCTCGGCTTAGTCCACCTGGGCCCAAAGCACTAACTCGGCGTTTGTGAGTTAGTTCTGCCAGTGGGTTAGTTTGATCCATAAATTGAGAGAGTTGACTAGAACCAAAAAATTCTCTAATTGAAGCTATGATAGGTTTCGGATTTACCAAAGTATTCGGAGTTAAAGAATTGATATCACAAATAGTCATTCTCTCTCTTATAATTCGTTCTAACCTGTTTAATCCAATCCTAACTTGATTTTGTAATAATTCTCCAACGGATCTAACCCTTCTATTACCCAAGTGATCTATATCATCTACTTCACCAATATCAAATTTTAGATTTATTAAATAATCAATTGCTGCTAGTGTATCTTGCGGAGTTAATACTCTAATATTTTCGGGTATACTTAGGTGTAATTTTTTGTTTAACTTATACCTACCTACTTTGCCTAAATCATATCGTTTAGGATCAAAAAATCTTGAATAGAGAATTTGTTGACCACCATTTACTGTAGAGGGTTCTCCAGGTCTAAGTTTTGTATACATTTGAATCAAAGCCTCTTCAGTTGTATAATTCCCTTCAACACGAAATGTTTTTTTCAAATACTCAGGATGTCTTAAACCATTATAAATATCACTATCACTTAAACCCATAGCTTTAAGGAAGACATGAGCAGGAATTTTACGTGTTTTATCTACTCGTACCCAGACTAGATCGTTTCGATCTGTCTCAAATTTTACCCAAGCACCACGATTGGAGATTAAACTTCCACTGTAAGTTCGTCTTCCTTGTTTGTCCGTTTCAGATTTGTAGTAAATTCCAGGACTTCTGACAATTTGATTAACTATTACTCGTTCAGCGCCATTAATGATAAAAGTTCCCCGATCAGTCATTAAAGGCAGATCTCCTACAAAAACTTCTTGTTCTTTAACAATACCTGTATCTTTATTGATTAAACGTGCAGGTACATACACTTGAACTGAATATGTAGAATCTCGTCTTTTGGATTCAGTAACTGTATATTTAGGACATTTTAATTTATATTGATCTCCAAAAAAATGTAATTCTAAATTTCCCGTATAATCTGTAATGGGTGAAAAGCTTTTTATTTCTTCAGCAAGTCCTTCTTCTAAAAACCAGCAGAAACTTGCACGTTGAATTTCTACTAAATCGGGCAAGATAAAAGTAGAAAATTTAGTGCTAACCATATGAGTCTTATCTCCCAAATAATATGTTTTCTAAATACTTTGACTAAAGGATAAATAGTTTAATAACAGATAAGATTTCTCTATTAAAAAGAATAAATATGAAAAATTAACACAAAAAATATAAAATAAGTATAAAAGAATAAGAGTCAGTGATAAAATCTCACCGACTATGTAGACTTCAACGTAAAGTAAAAAATAAAGGTCAATTCAAATTAACTTGTTAATGAAGCTTCATGAGTTTTAAAAGCTTTAGATAAAAAAGATTTTTTTGAGTTTCCATTATTGGAATGAATGACTCCTTTTTGAACAGCTTTATCTATTTTGCTATAGCTTAAAGATATCAATTCTTTCACTACAACTGAATCTTTGTTATTTGAAGTATTAATAGCTATAAGTGTTTTTTTTATAAGTGTTTTTACTGTAGATTTATAGGCTTTATTTCTAAGTCTATTTCTTTCTGCGATTTCTATTCTTTTATAAGACGATTTGGTATTAGCCACTAAATTCTCCTAAACTTTAGTAAAATTAATCTATCTTTTCTCTAATAAGTAGTTATTTCGATAAGGATTATAACATAGAACAATATTCCTATTAGAAAGTTTTTAGTTTTTATGATATATATGCGAGCCCATGATTCAATTTAAAATTTTATTTGTAGATAAATTACTTAAATTTTAGTAAAGGTGGAGAAAAAGTTTACAGAGTCTTACCTTTCAATATGAAAAAAGAATAATTTAAGCTTTATTTTTATTGCGTAATTAAGATTACGAAGTAGTAAATTCAATTAAACAAATTTTTTTAAGTATGTTCACAGATAAAATTCAGTTATAAAATATGCATAATTCATATGTTTAATGAAAAAATTCCAGTACAATAAAAATTGTCCTTCAAACTTTTCCTGATAAACAAAAAAATATACTACAGAAAAATGGCAAAGAGCAAGGGTGCACGAATTGTTATTACGCTTGAATGCAAAACTTCGTTAGGCGTATACAGATATACAACAACAAAAAATAGACGTAATACACCAAATAGATTAGAGATAAAGAAATATTGTCCTTTATCAAAAAAGCATGAAGTCTTTAAAGAAATAAAATAATCACTTAAGTAATATGGCAGTATACCGTCGGATACTTTCTCCTTTAAAAACAAATGAATTAATAGACTACAAAGATGTGGAGCTTTTGGGGAAATTTTTAACTGAACAAGGAAAGATTTTACCCCGTAAAGTTACTGGTTTAACAACAAAACAACAAACTAAATTAACAAAAGCTGTAAAAAAAGCTAGAATTTTAGCTCTTTTACCTTTTGTTAATACAGATATGTAAAAGCAATACATTCTAGAATTTAAATGATCATTAACATTTTAGAATGTTCCTTTTTTTTTCGGAATTAGTTCAAATACTTTTAAAATATCTCCTGATTTCCAAGAATCAAATTCGTTAACAAAAATTCCACATTCTGTCCCCTCTGCTACATCCGAAACATCCTCTTTCAATCTTTTTAACGAAGTAATAAATCCTGTATGAACAATCTCACTTCCTCTAAAAACTTGAATAAAAGAACCTTTAATTATTTTTCCTTCTGTAACAATAGATCCTGCTACGAAACTTTTTGCCAAAGGGAAAACAGTTTTCACAGATGCAACGCCAATAAATCTTTCTTCATATTGAGGGCCGACTAAACTTTCAATTAAAGTTTCCACATACTCTAATAAATCGTAAATAACATCGAATTCTTTAATAGGTATCGAGAAATTTTTAGCTGTTTTTTTTGCACCACTAGCAGAAGTTGTATTAAATGCTAATAAGGTAGAATTACTTGTCATTGCAAATTCTACATCTGTTTCTGTAACTTCTCCAGCTGAAGAATACAAAATCCTAAGTTGAACTTTAGGATTATCTATTTTGCTTAAGATAGAATTAATTGCTTCAGAAGAACCCTGACTATCTGTTTTAATAATTAAATTAACTCGTTTTTTATTCTCTGAATCTGAAACCGTATAATTCTCTGACAATGATTGAGTTATGTTCGAACTTAAGTTCAATCTAGTATTTGAAAGAAGACTCCATTTGGCCTCTTTCTCATCTCTAAAAGATTCAAAATTGTCTCCAACTGCTGGAACTTTAGACAAACCCCATATAATTACAGGGGAAGAGGGGGATGCTTCTGAAATCGTTTCTCCAATAGAATTCAACATTCCTCGAACTTTCGCTAATTGGTTTCCTACTGTAATGGCATCGCCTATATGTAAAGTACCATTTTGGATTAGAATAGAAGCTATAGCACCTCGTGTTCTATCTAGATGAGATTCTATCACGGTTCCCTCCGCGAAAGCACTTGGATCAGCTTGTAAACCCAATACGTCAGATAATAAGATAACCATTTCTAAAAGAGTATCGATATTTGTTCCCTGCATGGCACTAATTGGTACCATTAAAGTGTCTCCCCCCCAATCTTCGGATATTAAATTGTATTTGCTTAGCTCCTCTTTAATGGTCTCTACATTTGCATCTTCTTTATCTATTTTGTTAATGGCAACAATTATTGGTACATTAGCAGACTGAATATACTGGATAGCTTCTACTGTTTGTGGTTTTACACCATCATCTGCTGCTACAACCAATATTGCTATGTCAGTAAGTGATACGCCACGGGATCTCATACCTGAGAAAGCAGCATGACCAGGGGTATCTAAAAACACGAGTTTTCTGGATTCATTCTTATGGTCTATAAAAACTTCATGAGCCCCTATACGTTGAGTAATTCCTCCGGCTTCTTTTTGTGCAGTCTGAGTTTTACGAATTTTATCTAATAATGTTGTCTTCCCGTGATCTACATGACCCATTATTGTGACAATAGGAGGTCGCGAAATAGAATTTTCAGATGTCGTCTTAGTATTATCGATGCGCCGATTAGTTAAAAGACTCGCTTCCGAGGATATGGTAACTTCAATTTCGAATTCCTCACCTAATTTTTGAGCAGTTGATAGATCAATTAATTGGTTAACTGTGACTGAAATACCTTTCAAAAAAAGAGATCGAATAATGTCAATCTTAGAAACTTTAAATACATCAGATAGTTCTTGGACAGTTACAGGTTGTTTTAAATTAATTTTTTCTGGTTTAGATGAAAGACTTTCCATTTCTTTTCTAAGAGATGAATTTGAACTCTTTTTTTTCTTCGTAAGAGTTGATCCTTGCCCTTTTTGTTTTACAGTAAAAGAAAAAGTTGGAGCCTCAGCAGTAACAGGTTTAGCTGGTCTAGCTAAGGGTAATAAAGACATATCTTCTGGGATAGTCTCTGTTTCAAAAAACTCACTTACAGACTCATAATCTTCATCAAAACTTACTTTAGAACGAGTTTTTTTCTTTACTTTAATTTTTGTAGTAGATCGGTCTAAATCTCTATCGTCATCTTTTTCATTTTTCTTAACTTTTTTATCTATTTTTAATGATGGTTTTAAATTTAGACTAATCAATCCTCTATGAGTCTCAGGTTCCAAAGAAGAGATTAAAGAAGATTGTGACTTTGCCTCTATATTTACTACTAATAGAGGATTAGCTAAATGAAAAATATCATCCAGAGCTGATGTGTTAGATAAAGTTAATTCTATAGAGTTTCTGACCTTCCCCAAATTGTAAATTTTAGAGGAATAATTCATAAAAGGTAGAAAACAATTTCGTGACGACATTACTATAAGTTGGTAATTTTTTGTAATCAAAATTCTTCTCCTGAATATATGATATAAAAACTATTTTATAAAGATAGTAAGAATACAGAAGAGAAATACCTCTTTCTGAATTTTATTTTAATTACTATGACACTCGATTACTTCATGTCGCTGTTTCGGCTTATTATACAAAAGAATTTTATCTTACATACAGAAACTTGATAGAAATACAAATATCTTTTGATAAAAGAAAGTAACATATAAAAATTACATCTACAACGTAGTTATTACAATGCCTAGATTTCAAAAAAATGACAATTTCATTGATAAAACGTTTACCGTTTTAGCAGACATAGTACTAAAAGTATTACCTGCAAGTAAGCAGGAAAAAGAAGCTTTCTCCTACTACAGAGATGGGATGTCGGCTCAATCTGAAGGGGAATACGCTGAAGCATTAGAAAATTATTATGAAGCTTTGAGATTGGAAGAAGACCCATACGATAGAAGTTATATTTTATATAACATAGGCTTAATATACGCTAGTAACGGAGAATACGTAAAAGCATTAGAATACTATCACCAAGCTTTAGACTTAAATTCTAGACTGCCTCCTGCAATAAACAATATTGCCGTGATATATCACTATCAAGGTGTGAAAGCATCAGAAAAAAAAGATTTGGAAACTGCCAGAACTATGTTTGATAAGGCGGCAGAATATTGGAAACAAGCCATTAGATTAGCTCCAAATAACTACATAGAGGCTCAAAATTGGCTTAAAACAACAGGTCGAATGTCCTCTGATAATTTATATTAAAAACTACGATGTTTTTAAGTGATTCAAACTACAACTTTTATAATTCAAAATAAGTTTAAAGAGGTCTTCAAAAGCTGTTTAAAAGTTAAAAGACTTTATACATTTGTAAAAATCATAAAGTTTTTAATTTTTATAACCTAGTATCATAATCAGTAATCCGAAATTTATTACGAAACAATTGTTCTTTATTCTTACTGAGGAAACTAAAAGTAATATGGTTAAAACTGCAACAAGTACTGGTTTTATAACTCAAATCATTGGCCCTGTAGTAGATGCTGAATTTCCTAATGGAAAATTACCAAAAATATACAACGCTATAATTATTGGCGAAGGTGCATCTGCTGTAACATGTGAAGTTCAACAGTTATTAGGAAATAATCGTGTTAGAGCTGTTTCTATGACATCTACAGATGGTCTGAAACGAGGAATGGGAGTTTCTGATACTGGAAGCGCGATAAACGTTCCTGTTGGTAAGGTAACTCTAGGTCGTATTTTCAACGTCTTAGGAGAACCTGTAGATAATATGGGCGATCTTAAAATTGAAAAAACATTACCTATCCACAGATCATCTCCTTCTTTTACTGAATTAGAAACAAAACCATCTATATTTGAAACTGGGATTAAAGTAGTTGATTTATTAGCTCCATATAGAAGAGGTGGTAAAATCGGTCTGTTTGGTGGAGCTGGTGTGGGTAAAACTGTACTAATTATGGAACTTATCAATAATATTGCTAAGGCTCATGGTGGCGTATCTGTATTCGGAGGAGTGGGCGAACGAACTCGAGAAGGTAATGACCTTTACATGGAAATGAAAGAGTCCAAAGTTATTAATGAAGAGAATTTAGGTGAATCTAAAGTTGCTCTGGTATACGGCCAGATGAATGAACCGCCAGGAGCTCGTATGAGAGTAGGTCTTACAGCTTTAACTATGGCAGAATACTTCCGTGATGTAAACAAACAAGACGTTCTTTTATTTATAGATAATATTTTTAGATTCGTTCAAGCTGGTTCTGAAGTGTCTGCTCTTTTAGGCCGTATGCCTTCTGCTGTAGGGTATCAACCTACTCTGGCAACTGAGATGGGTGCATTACAAGAAAGAATTACTTCCACTACAGAAGGTTCCATCACTTCTATCCAAGCAGTTTATGTACCAGCAGATGATTTAACAGATCCGGCTCCAGCAACTACATTCTCTCATTTGGATGCTACGACAGTTCTTTCCAGAAACCTTGCTGCAAAAGGTATTTATCCAGCTGTAGATCCATTAGATTCTACTTCAACGATGCTTCAAATTGAGATTGTCGGTAAATTACATTATGCCACAGCTCAAGCTGTTAAACAAACACTTCAAAGATACAAAGAACTTCAAGATATCATCGCTATCTTAGGATTAGATGAATTATCTGAAGAAGATAGACAAACAGTTGCTCGTGCAAGAAAAACTGAACGCTTCTTATCTCAACCATTCTTCGTTGCAGAAGTATTTACAGGATCTCCTGGTAAATATGTGTCTTTAGCTGACAGCATTAAAGGATTCAACATGATTTTAAATGGTGAGTTAGATGAATTACCTGAACAAGCATTTTATCTTGTAGGTAATATAGACGAAGCTATTAACAAAGCAAAAAGCTTAAAAGGGTAGGTAAAAAAATGTCTTTACACGTTAGCATCATAGCGCCAGACAGAAATGTATGGGACTCAAATGCCGAAGAAGTAATTTTACCAAGTAGCACAGGTCAACTTGGTATTTTAAAAGGTCACGCTCCTCTTTTAACTGCTCTAGATATCGGTGTTATGAGAGTTAGAGTAGACAAAGAGTGGATCCCTGTAGTTTTAATGGGTGGATTTGCTGAAGTTGAAAACGATGAGTTAACAATTTTAGTTAATGGAGCCGAAGAAGGATCCAAAATTAATTCAGAAGAAGCACAAAAAAACTTAGAAGAAATGACACTACGATTTAATGAGGCTGAAACTAGCAAAGAAAAAATTGAAGCAACACAAAACTTGCGTAAAGCCAGAGCACGTGTACAAGCTTCCACAATGTAATTAAATACAGGTATATAAAAACTTATATACCTGTATTTAGTTTATTATGTTTAGGAAATACACAAATTACTTGTTCTTACGAAATCAGATTCTACAATGGACAGCAAAAAGACAAAGACGTTATTAATTCCGTATACATTAGACATTAAGCAAAATGATGCAGAAATGTCTTTATCAGATCATTTAGAAGAATTACGTCAACGAGCATTTTGGTCTGCAGCGACTCTCTTCAGTTCTATAATATTTTGTGTCTTCAGTGTAAAAAATATCGTAAAAATTTTGCAGGAACCAGCATTAGGGATAAAATTTTTACAATTTGCTCCGGGAGAATACTTCTTTGCGTCGATAAAAGTGGCTGCATACACAGGGTTATTAATTAGTAGCCCTTTTTTAATCTATCAAATTATCTTGTTCATTCTACCCGGGATGACAAAAAATGAACGTAAGACCATTATTCCAATAATTCTTGGAGCAATAACTCTATTTTTGTTAGGATTAGCTTTTGGGTATTCAGTATTAGTACCAGCTGCACTGAATTTTTTTATAAACTATGGATCGGAAGTTGTGGAACCATTCTGGTCTTTCGAACAGTATTTCGAATTTATCCTCATATTATTGTTTAGCACTGGATTAGCATTTCAATTACCAGTGGTGCAGATTATGCTTGGTCTATTAAGAGTCATTTCTGGTGAAACGATGCTATCTGTATGGAGATATGTAATTTTGGGATCGACTATAATAGGAGCGATTTTAACACCTTCAGTGGATCCTTTAACCCAGATTTTAATGTCCTCTATAGTTATTATATTGTACTTTTTAGGGGCTGGAATGGTATTGATTCTAGAAAAAACTAGAGGAAATATTGATTACAAGACTAACTTTTAAGTTAAAATATTAAAGCTAACAGTCTTATATAAGTTTTTTAAATCACATAAAGAGAAGAGCTTTTAAAAAGTTCTAATGAAACTATAAGACGTACCGTATAAAACAGTGGAATTCAAAAAATTAGTATAAAAATTGCATTTATCTTACTATTTGCTTTACTAATTCAGTATCTTCTCATTAATTATAGAAGTATTTAGAAAATTAGTGAGTGGTTATAACTATCTATTTTAAGAAACAGTTTGGAGACTAATGAAAAATAATTATGTATTAAATTTGAATAAAAGTGCGCGACAAAATTTTTTAGCTTTAGCAGCACTAGTTACTCTAGTTGTTCCAACTTTGTCCGATGCTTTTCCAATATTTGCACAACAAGCTTACGAAAATCCTAGAGAAGCGACAGGAAGAATAGTTTGTGCAAATTGTCATTTAGCACAAAAACCTGTTGAAATCGAAGTTCCACAAGGAGTTTTACCTGATACAGTTTTTGAAGCTGAGGTTAGTATTCCTTATGATCTTTCTACTAAACAAGTTACTGGGGATGGAACTAAAGGAGGCTTAAACGTAGGTGCAGTTTTAATATTACCGGAAGGCTTTACATTAGCTCCAAAAGATAGACTATCTGCGAAAACAAAAGAAGAGACAAAAGACTTAACAATTTCGACTTACAGCGCATCAAAACCAAACATTTTGGTTATTGGGCCTATTCCTGGTGATAAACACCAAAAAATTATATTCCCTGTATTATCACCTAATCCTGCTGAGAATAAAAACGTACACTTTATCAAATATCCTATATACGTAGGTGCTAATAGAGGTAGAGGTCAAGTGAATCCTACAGGTACTAAAACTAATAACACTCTATATACATCGCCGTCTGAAGGTCAATTACTGAAAGTTGAGAAATTAAGTCCAAGTGGTTATAATCTGTCTATTAAATCTAAGCGTGGTGATGTTATTACAGTAGCAATACCAGGTGGACCAGATCTTATTGTTAAAGAAGGCCAAGCACTAACTGCTGATCAACCTTTAACTATAGATCCAAATGTTGGAGGATTTGGACAAACTGAGACAGAAATAGTATTACAAAGCCCAGCTAGAGTAAAAGGAATGATTGCATTCTTTTTTACAATAATTTTAGCTCAAATTCTACTTGTACTTAAGAAAAAACAATTTGAAAAAGTTCAATTAGCAGAAATGAATTTCTAAAAGATATGTGTAAAAGTGGAAGCTTTTACACATGTTTTTATTTTTTTACTAGATTTACAACTTCTTTAAAACAATTATCATCTATAACAGCGATCTGCGCTAGCATCTTACGGTTTATTGCCACGTTAGAATGCTTTAATTGACTCATAAACGAGCTGTAATTCAAACCATGTTCTCTAACTGCGGCATTAATTCTAACAATCCACAAACTGCGAAATTCCCGTTTTCGTCTCTTTCTTCCTACATAAGAGTAACGTAAAGCTTTCATAACTTGTTGATTTGCCATTCTAAAAAGCTTAGAGTGAGTACCACGGAAACCCTTAGCAAGTTTTAAAATTTTATTTCTTCTATTTCGAGCAACATTACCCCTTTTTACTCTTACCATTTTATTCTTACTTGTTTAATGTAATGTTTAGATTAATTTTATTTAAAGATATGGGAGCATACTGTGTAGTGCAATGGAATCTCCAAAAGAAACTTTCATCTGGCGAGAAAGATTTCTTTTTCGTTTGGAAGATTTTTTTTCTAAAAGATGCCCTTTAAAGGCTCTTCGCCGAATAAAATTTCCATTCACGGTTTTGCGAAATCTTTTTTTAGCAGAATGACGAGTCTTTAATTTGCCCATAAAATTTTTTTAATATATTTATATATATAAAGTTTATCATAAAGGGATTAGAAAAAGATGTAAATAAAGAACAGGAGATTGTTTACATCTTTTTGCTCCTAAATTTAATGAGAAACGACTACTGGTTGAAATATAGAAGAAAAAGCGTTTGTTATTAATTTTATTAGAATTCGAGTAAAACTAGTTTCTAATTCCTGGAACATCTTCATGTTCATAGTAAATGAGACATTAGCTTCAGCAACAATTTGGTCTGTTAAAACTGAATCTAAAACTAAAGAATCTAAAGCTTTTTTGTAATTTTGTTTAAATTCTTGTTCATCTTTAACTTCACTGAATTCATAAAAAGCTAATCCTTTTCCATCCGATAAATTCATAGCTCTCTGAGCAATCTTTTTCAATAACTGTCCACCTGATAAATCCCCCAAATATCTAGTATAAGCATGAGCTACTAACAGTTCAGGTCTTTCTTCAGAAACAATTTTTATTCTATTTACATAATTTTGTGTTGCTTCAGACATAGCAATTACTGTTTGCCAATTAGGTCCATAATAATATGATAAGTCTTGTTCTAAACTTTGTCGACGATTCAATTCCGTAAAATAAATAGGTTGAATGAAAGGATTATTTTTATTTTTTTCCATTGCTTCTTCCATTGCGGAATAAACAAAATACAGATTTGAAACTAGTTTTCTATAGGAGTCTTTATCTATAACTCCACCTAAAAAGGATTTTACAAAGCTTACATTTTCTGCCATGCTATGAGCCTTACTTGTTCCTTCACGTAATTGAGCTGCTAAATTACTTGTCATGTATGAATATATATCTTAGATGTAAAGTTTTCATTTACAGAATAATCCTTTAAAGACCTTTTTATGACAAAATGAAATGAATATTGATATTTTTTATAAAAAAATCTCCACCATATGAAGACTAAAAATATTTGAAATTAAAATTATCCTAAATTAAGAAGTTAAGTCTTAAAAATCATTTTTATTTCAATTATTCCAATTAAGGTTGTTTATAAAAAAACTTATTCCAAATCGCGAGAGTTCAAACTAATAAAAAATATTTCTATAGTATAATGTTAGGTCGGTCCTATAAAATATCTCTTTTATACTCACAAGTAAATTAAAAGATATCGGTATAGAACCATAAAACATATAAAAATATTTAAAACTTTATTTATGGATATAATAAGCTTAGGATGGTCTTCTTTAATGGTAATGTTTACATTTTCCCTTGCTTTAGTAGTATGGGGCAGAAATGGTTTCTAACTTAAAGGATAATTAATTTTTATGGAGTAAAAAATGGGAAATGAAATAGTTGCGGCAGGCTCGGTTAGTTTTGTAATTACTTTAGTAGGATTAGCTTTAGGTTTTGCATTATTGAAATTACAAGGTGAATAGATTTTTATAACTAGAAAATTAACTCAAAATGAAGGAATTTTCGAGAGAAATTCCTTCAACTCAATTAAATATTTAAATACTATGCTACATAATCTTTGGATCATATGTTCTGTTGCACTAATTTTTTTCATAATTCTTCATAATCCCAAATCACAAGGTTTAGGAAATCAAAATCAATTGTTTGGGAATACCAGAACCGCTGAAGAAAGTATGAATAAGATTACGTGGACTTTAACTTTATTATTCTTTTTATTAACGATATTTATTTCAGCTTCCAATCGCCCCTAATCGGAATAAAAATTTAACTTTAATAAGATGAATCAAATCAATATATGCCCTGTTCCGCAGATTCAAAGACCTATAAATGAATATAAAGCTTTAAAAAACTCTTTTAATTTTACATGGACGTTATCTGAGTCCAAGTATTTTTTCAAAGATTTAAGCCTAATATTTCTATTTTTAATAGGTTTTTCTTCTATTATCGTTACTAATAACCATAATTGGGAAATATATTTAGTTAAATCTATTTTAGAAATTTTCTCCAGTTCTTTGTTCTTATGTTTTTTAATATTATGTAGATTCTATCTAGCTTGGAGTTATATTTATAAAAGGTTGATGAATGCCACAGTGAGTTATGAAGAATCTGGTTGGTACGATGGACAAACCTGGGTAAAAACTACTGAAATATTATTACAAGACAAATTAATCGGAACTTATGAGTTATTACCAAAAATTAATAGATTAAAAATTACTTTAAGAATATGTATTATTCTCTTGAGTATCAGCGTGTTCATATTTTCAAAGATCTAGTTCCATAAAAACGTAACCTGTCGCTAAAATTCATGGTATAATAATTGAGTATTAAACGCGGGGTAGAGCAGTCTGGTAGCTCGTCGGGCTCATAACCCGAAGGTCAATGGTTCAAATCCATTCTCCGCTATTAATTATTATTTATATCTTTAAATTGTAGATTAATGGTATAATTATGTCATAAATAAAAAATTAATTTTATGAGCGAAATATTAAACTTACAAATCCCGTCTCCTACATTTGAAGGAAGCACAGGCGGTTGGCTGAGAGCCGCTGAAACAGAAGAAAAATATGCGATCACATGGACAAGTCCAAAAGAACAAGTATTCGAAATGCCAACTGGGGGAGCTGCTATCATGAGAAAAGGTGAAAACCTACTGTATTTAGCGAGAAAAGAGCAATGTTTAGCTCTTGCAACTCAAGTAAAAACTAGTTTCAAAATTACAGACTATAAAATCTACAGAATATTTCCAAGCGGTGAAGTACAATACTTGCATCCAAAAGATGGAGTGTTCCCAGAAAAAGTTAATGCAGGAAGAGTAGGCGTCGGAAATGTTTCCCATTCAATTGGAAAAAATTTAAATGCTGCTCAAGTGAAATTTACAAATAAAGGAATCAATTAGTTCTGGACGCTGCTAAAAAATATTAGCAGCTAATTCGGAGAGGTGGCAGAGTTGGTCGAATGCGTCTGATTTGAAATCAGAAGAGACTTTGCGGTTTCCGTGGGTTCGAATCCCACTCTCTCCTTGTTGGATTACAAAAAATGATCAAAGATAAGCCTGACTTTTTTCAAGCGGGTGACGCGATTCGAACGCGCGACATCAACCTTGGCAAGGTTGCGCTCTACCACTGAGCTACACCCGCATAGCTGTGTTCTACTATGCTTCATTTATTATCCTACATACTTCATTCTTTTGTCAACGTACATTTAAATAGATATCTTAGACTAGACCAAAATGATTTTATGGCCTAGTCTATCGAACTCAATTCTTAAATGATGAATGAGTTAAAAGCTGCTGTTACGATTACAAGACCAAACCAAAGTCCAGCTCCCGTATACACTAAATTTTTAGATTTTTCCCATTCTCCCGGAGAAACTAGAACTACAGGAACTCCTACCACAAGAGCAAAGGACAAAAGTATCAAAATACTAACAAGCAATTGTAACACAGCTACCATATTCTTTTTCCTCAGAAATAAAATTCACATATCAAAGAAATCTTTGTTTTTTAAATGAGCTCGTTAATTAACAAGGACTTACAAAAAAAGATTATTCTAATACATGTTATACTATCCGTTTCTATTTGTGACGATTATTTCGTAAATAAAATAGAATTAAAAAAGTCTAGATTTTCTAACTTAAATTTTGTTATATTAAGTAAATTTTAAAAATTATTCTATAGACTTAATTACCCTTAAATTAAGCTATATTGTAAACTATATAGTAGATGAATAAAAAATTAGCGGATCCTTGGATAATTTTTTATTCAGCCTTTACAAATTACATTTCTCTAGTAAAGAGGTTATTTAAAGATATGGCAGAAATTTTATTCTTAGCTAAGTTACCAGAAGCTTACGCAATATTCAAACCTATTATCGATGTGGCTCCAGTTATTCCAGTATTCTTTCTTTTATTAGCTTTTGTTTGGCAAGCTGCAGTAGGATTTAGATAATTGAAAAAGTTGGGGTTCAATTAATAAAACCCCAATTTTTTCATTTGTTTTATTGACTCTAAAATAAATATTCTATATCTAGAGAGTATAATAAAAGTTATTATATTGTGTACATCACACTAGTCATAGTTATATAAAGACAAAATTATTATAGGAATAATAGAATGATCGAACCTTTATTATTTGGAATAGTACTAGGGCTAATACCTGTAACTTTAACTGGTTTATTTGTAGCAGCGTATCTTCAGTACAGAAGAGGAAATCAATTCGGTTTATAAGTAACCCTCTAAAAAAAATAGTAGTAATCAATTGATCTACGATTGATTACTACTATTTTTATGAACTACCAACTAGATTTTTTAACTCCTGGTAACAAACAATTGTGTGCCATTTCACGTAAAACATGTCTGGAAATCCCAAAACTTCTATAGTAACCTCTGCTTCTACCTGTCATCCAACATCTGTTTCGCAATCTTGAGGGAAATGAATTTCGTGGTAAAGATTGTAATTTACCATAAAGTGCAAGTTTTTCTTGAAAAGAAGTGGATGCTTTTATTGACTCTTTAATATCTGTTCTTTTTTTATCATATTTAATTACTAGAAGTTGGCGTTTTTTTTCACGCTCAATCATATTCTTTTTTGCCATACTTTTTAATTATTGGATTATCTTTTCAGATATTAATGTACCAGATAAAATTTGAATGTACATTCTTAATCTATAAAACTGTAATATAAATTTTTTATTGGAAATTAAGTTCTTAATTTCCAATAAAAAAGTGCATGCAAGTTAACCAAATTTTCCAGTTGTCGAAGCGATTACAAAAGCAGCATACGTAAAGATGTAGCCCACTGTAAAGTGGATTAAACCAACTAAACGCGCTTGAACAATAGATAATGCCACTGGTTTATCTTTCCAATGTACAAGGTTAGCTAAAGGTGTTCTTTCGTGTGCCCAAGCAAGAGTTTCAATAAGTTCTTGCCAGTAACCTCTCCAAGAAATAAGGAACATGAATCCAGTTGCCCATATTAAATGCCCGAATAAGAACATCCAAGACCAAACAGATAAACTATTCATCCCATATGGGTTGTATCCATTGATTAAAGGAGAAGAATTTAACCATAAGTAATCACGTAACCAACCCATAATGTATGTGGAAGATTCATTGAATTGACCAGGGTTTCCTTGCCAAATAGTAACATGTTTCCAATGCCAATAGAAGGTTACCCAACCTATAGTATTTAACATCCAGAACATTGATAGATAAAAAGCGTCCCATGCAGAAATATCACACGTGCCACCTCTACCTGGACCGTCACAAGGGAAGCTATATCCAAAGTCTTTTTTATCTGGCATTAACTTAGATCCCCTCGCATCTAAAGCACCTTTTACCAAAATTAATGTAGTTGTATGTAAAGCTAGAGCTATAGCGTGATGTACTAAGAAATCTCCTGGTCCAATAGGTAAGAACAATGAGTTTTTACCATCATTTATAGCGCTTAGCCACCCCGGAAGCCAGATATTGTTACTTGCATTAGAAGCTAAACTTCCCGTTGAGGATAGTAAAACATCAAATCCGTACAAAGCTTTTCCAGAAGAAGCTTGAATCCATTGTGCGAATACTGGTTCAACTAAAATTTGTTTTTCTGGTTGACCAAATGCTACTACAACGTCGTTATGTACATATAAGCCTAAAGTATGGAAACCTAAGAATAAGGAAACCCAACTTAAGTGAGATATGATTGCTTCTTTATGCTCTAAAATACGAGCTAAAACGTTGTTTTTATTCTGTTCAGGATCATAATCACGAACGAAGAATATAGCTCCATGTGCAAATGCGCCAACCATTAAGAAACCTGCTATATATTGATGATGAGTATATAGAGCCGCTTGTGTAGTATAGTCTTTAGCAATAAAAGCATATGAAGGCATAGCATACATATGTTGTGCAACTAAGGATGTTATAACTCCTAAAGAAGCTAATGCTAATCCTAATTGGAAATGCAAGGAATTTGTTAAAGTCTCAAATAGTCCTTTATGACCTGCACCTAATCTTCCTCCTGGTGGTCTATGTGCATCTAAAATTTCTTTCAGACTATGACCAATTCCCCAGTTTGTACGGTACATGTGCCCTGCAAATATGAACACTACACCAATCGCTAAATGATGATGAGCGATGTCAGAAAGCCATAAAGCCTGTGTTTGAGGGTGGAATCCACCTACAAATGTCAATATAGCTGTACCTGCACCTTCACTTGTCCCAAAAATATGAGTTGCACTATCTGGAGAAACAGAGTATGCATTCCAATTTCCGGTAAAGAAAGGAGTTAAACCAGCTGGATGTGGAGCAACTTTAGTAAAATTATCCCATCCTACATGTTGTCCTCTCGCCTCTGGAATAGCAACGTGGATCAAATGACCGGCCCAAGCAAGAGAACTGAATCCAAATAACCCGGATAAATGATGATTTAAACGTGATTCATTATTTTTGAACCAAGATAAACCCGGTCTAAATTTAGGTTGTAAATGTAACCAGCCAGCAAATAATAATGTTGCTGCTAAGAATAATAAGAATAATGATCCAGCATATAGATCATTGTTATTTCTCATACCGATGGTATACCACCAATGGTAAACACCAGAAGTCGCAATATTTACCGGATAAGACACGCCACCTTTTGTAAAAGCTTTTACAGCAGGTTGGCCAAAATGTGGATCCCATATAGCATGAGCGATAGGCTTAACTTTTAAAGGATTTAAAACCCATTGTTCAAAGTTTCCTTGCCAAGCTACATGGAAAAGATTCCCAGATGTCCATAAAAATATTATTGCCAAATGACCAAAATGTGAAGCAAAAATCTTTTGGTAAAGATTTTCTTCAGTCATGCCATCGTGGCTTTCAAAATCATGTGCTGTCGCTAACCCGTACCAAATCCGTCTTGTAGCTGGATCTTGTGCAAGGGCCTGACTAAATTTAGGAAATTTTGTTACCATAATTCTCCCTTAAATACTAATTACTCTTATCCTACAGAAATAATTCGCGCTAAGAAAAATGCCCAAGTTGTTCCAATACCTCCTAAAAGGTAATGAGCAAGACCCACGGCACGTCCTTGTGTAATACTTAATGCTCTAGGCTGAATAGCTGGAGCTAAATGCAATTTATTATGAGCCCACACTACTGATTCAATAAGCTCTTGCCAATATCCTCTTCCACTAAATAAGAACATTAAACTGAAGGCCCAAATAAAATGAGCTCCTAAGAATATTAACCCATAAGCAGACAATGCAGATCCATAAGATTGGATTACTTGTGATGCTTGTGCCCAAAGGAAATCTCGTAGCCAACCGTTAATAGTAATGGCACTTTGTGCAAAATTTCCACCTGTAATATGTGTTACCGTTCCGTCCGCACCAACAGTTCCCCAAACATCAGATTGCATTTTCCAACTGAAATGGAAAATTACAACTGAAATACAATTGTACATCCAGAATAACCCTAAGAATACAGAATCCCACGCAGAACTTTGGCATGTACCGCCTCTTCCAGGTCCATCACAAGGGAATCGGAATCCTAAGTTTGCTTTATCAGGGATTAAACGTGAATTTCTAGAGAATAATACTCCCTTAAGTAGTATTAACACAGTTACGTGAATTGTAAATGCATGGATATGGTGAACCATAAAATCTGCCGTTCCTAGAGAAATTGGCATCATAGCCACTTTATTTCCTACAGCAACTATATCGCCTCCGAAAGCATAGCTAGCCGTAGATAAAGCGTTTGGTGTCGTATTTCCAGGAGCTAGAGTATGAATATTTTGTACCCATTGAGCAAACACAGGTTTTAATTGAATTGCTGTATCTGAGAACATATCTTGTGTGCGTCCTAATGCTCGCATAGTATCGTTATGAATATATAACCCAAAACTATGGAAGCCTAAGAAAATACATATCCAGTTTAAATGAGATATAATTGCATCTCTATGTCTTATAACGCGATCTAAAAGGTTATTATAATTTTGTGCTGGATTATAATCTCTTACCATAAATATACCAGCATGTGCAGCTGCACCAGCAATACAGAAACCTCCAATCCACATATGATGTGTGAATATAGAAAGTTGAGTAGGATAATCTGTAGCTATGTAAGGATAAGGAGGCATCGCGTACATGTGATGTGCCACTATAATACTAAGTGAACCTATCATTGCTAAGTTTATAGACAGTTGAGCGTGCCAAGAAGTTGTTAGAACTTCATATAAACCTTTATGACCTTCGCCAGTGAAAGGCCCTTTATGAGCTTCTAAAAGTTCTTTCATACTGTGACCGATTCCCCAATTTGTACGGTACATGTGCCCTGCAACAATAAATAATACAGCTAATGCAAGATGGTGATGAGCTGTATCGCTTAACCACAATCCACCAGTTACTGGGTTTAAGCCTCCTTTAAAAGTTAAGAAATCGGAATATTCACTCCAATTTAGTGTAAAGAATGGCACTAATCCTTTGCCAAAACTAGGGTAGAGTTGCGCAATTAAATCTCTATTTAAAATAAACTCATGAGGAAGAGGAATTTCTTGAGGTGCAACGCCGGCATCTAGAAGTTTATTAATAGGTAAGGATACATGAATCTGGTGACCTGCCCAAGATAAACATCCTAAACCTAATAGCCCTGATAAATGGTGGTTCATCATAGACTCAGCATTTTGGAACCATTCTAGTTTCGGAGCTGCTTTATGATAGTGGAACCAACCAGCAAATAACATCAAGCCGGACATTATAAGACCAGCCAATGCAGACCAGTATAATTCTACTTCATTAGTTATTCCGGAAGCTCTCCAGATTTGGAAGAATCCTGATGTTACTTGCACACCTTGGAAACCTCCACCAACATCGCCATTCAAAATTTCCTGACCAACTATTGGCCAAACAACTTGCGCACTCGGTTTAATAGCTGTTGGGTTACTTAACCATGCAGAATAATTAGAGAATCTAGCTCCGTGGAAATACATCCCACTTAGCCATAAAAATATAACAGACAATTGTCCGAAATGAGCACTGAAAATTTTACGTGATATATCTTCTAATGAACTAGTATGACTATCAAAATCGTGTGCATCGGCATGTAGATTCCAGATCCACGTAGTAGTTTTTGGTCCTTTAGCTAACGTACGAGAAAAATGTCCTGGTTGAGCCCATTTTTCAAATGATGTAGGAACAGAATTTCTATCTACTGTGATCGAAACTTTTTTTGCCTCTTGCTCTGTTGAGCTAATTGTCATTGAAGTTCTCCTCTTCTGAGACAAGAAACTAAAAACTCTTACCTAATTAAATCTTCCCAAAATATAGAGTCACTTTGCTAAATAATCGAATTATTGTAGAAAGTTATTCTCATTTAGGTTAAGTAAGTTTTTGTTATCAGTATTATAAATTTATAATACCATTATATATCTTTGTTGCGAACGATTGTTTTTATTCTGTTAAGAATAATTAAAATATACTCAGTATAGAACTTCAAATTTGCTTTACGTCTAGGTATTGTAATAGTATTTATAGAACTTGAATCTTAGTGGCATATCTACTAGAGTTTCATTAACTCTAATAATAAAAAGTCTGGATTTAAACATATGAACGAGGAAGAAATTTTTGGTAAAGTGCAAAGTATTATTTCTGAGCAACTTGGGGTAGAAAAAAGTCAAGTAACAAAAGAAGCTAATTTTGCTAATGATCTGGGTGCTGATTCTTTAGACACAGTAGAACTTGTTATGGCTATGGAAGAGGCATTTAATATTGAAATACCTGATGAAACAGCAGAACAAATTTCCAATATGCAACAAGCAGTAGATTACATTAGACAAAAAGTAGCTGCTTAAATATTTTGCAGAGATTTCTAGAGAAATTTAGATCTCTGTAAAAAATTTTTTTTATCATCAAACATTCTGGAATATAAAAACTATCTTTCATACTATGAATAAAAAAGATTTAATAAGAAAAATAGCTATCACAACAAAAATGACTTATAAAGAAATAGACTTAATTTTGACATCTACTTTAGAGAATATTATTCTAGCTGTATCTAAGGGAGAGAGAGTAAGACTAGTAGGATTTGGATCTTTTTATAAGTCTCAAAAAGTAAAAAAAAAACTTCCAAATTGTGAAAATAAAACTTTCGTAAGTACCCAAAATGTGTCAGTTAGAGCCAAATTTTCCGTTGGTAAATTTTTTAAAGAGAAAGTTAATGATAGTCTAAAAAATGTTTCTAGATAAAAAATTATCAGGTAGTACTATAATATTTATTAGATTTTAGCATTATATATATAGACATTCTTTAGGGAGAAACTGAATATGAAACTTGCTTACTGGATGTACGCAGGACCGGCTCACATAGGCACATTAAGAGTGGCTAGCTCATTTAAAAATGTTCATGCTATAATGCATGCACCTTTGGGAGATGATTATTTTAATGTCATGAAGTCAATGTTAGAAAGAGAACGAGGATTCACTCCTGTTACAACGAGTGTTGTTGATAGACATGTTTTAGCTCGAGGCTCACAAGAAAAAGTAGTCTCTACAATAACTAGAAAAGATGTTGAAGAACAGCCGGATCTAATTATTCTTACTCCTACGTGTACTTCCAGTATTTTACAAGAAGATTTACAAAACTTCGTTACACGAGCATCACTTGAATCTCAAGCAGATGTAATTCTAGCCGATGTTAATCATTACCGAGTTAATGAATTGCAAGCAGCAGATAAAACACTGGAACAAATTGTAGAATTTTATATTAAAAAAGCAAAAAAATATAACAACCTAGAGACTGAAAAAACATTAAAACCTTCCGTTAACATCATTGGAATATGCTCTTTAGGTTTTCATCAACAGCATGATCTATCTGAATTGAAAAAACTTTTCAAAGATCTAAATATTGATATCAATGCGTGTATTCCAGAGGGTGCCTCAGTGAATGAGTTACGAAAACTGCCTAAAGCGTGGATCAACATTGTTCCTTACAGAGAAATGGGGTTAATGGCTGCTGAATATTTAAAAAAAGAGTTCAATACACCTTACATATCTACTTCTCCTATAGGTGTTATAGAAACGGCAACTTTTATACGAGAAATTCAAGATTTATTAATTTTGCAAGGATTTAATACTTCTTTTGAACCTTATATTTATCAACAAACTAAATTTTTATCACAATCTGCTTGGTTTTCAAGATCTATCGATTGTCAAAATTTAACTGGAAAGAGAGTTATTGTTTTTGGGGATTCTACTCATGCTGCTTCGATCACAAAAATACTAAGTCGTGAAATGGGAATTCATGTTTCCTGGGCTGGCACATACTGTAAGCATGATGAAAAATGGTTTAGAAACGAAGTTAAAGGTTTGTGTGATAATGTAATAATCACAGAAGATCATGGGTTAATTGGAGATCTAATAGCAAAGACTGAACCTTCAGCTATTTTCGGAACTCAAATGGAAAGACATATAGGAAAAAGATTAAATATTCCTTGTGGAGTCATATCATCTCCAGTCCATATACAAAATTTTCCTCTGAGTTATAAACCTTTTATTGGTTATGAGGGAACAAATCAAATTGCAGATTTGGTTTACAATTCTTTCACTCTAGGAATGGAAGATCATTTACTAGAATTGTTCGGAGGTCACGATACGACAGTCGCTTTAACAAATGGTATTTCTACCAATACAGATAGCCAGATAGTATGGTCCAAAGAAGCTCTCGGCGAACTTAAAAAAATACCAGGTTTTGTACGAGGGAAAATAAAAAGAAATACAGAAAAATTTGCTAGAGAAAAAAATCTAAATGAAATTAGTTTAGAAATAATGTATTCAGCTAAAGAAAGTGTGGGAGTCTAACAGATTACAGGTAAATAAGTATATTTACCTGTCCCAAACCTGATTTTTATTTAGTTTCTGAAAAATCGGCATCTATTACAGAGTCAGATGAAGTTTTTGAGTCTGTACTAGGATTTGATTCGTAAACCTTTTTACCAACTTCCATAAGTGTCTCCTGTACCGATTTACTTAATGATTTAATTGTGTCATAGTCATCGCTTTTAATAGCAGACTTTAAATCAGATATCATAGTAAATAAGTTTTCTCTATCTTGAGAATTAATTTTTTCTTTTAATTCTTCTATTTGCTTTTCAGACTGATAACATAGAGAATCTGCTTGATTTTTTAAATCTACCTTTTCTCGTTTTTCCTTATCACTAGAAGCACTTTGCTCAGACTCCCGAACCATTCTTTCAACCTCTTCATTTGGTAATGTAGAAGCACCAGTAATTGTTATAGATTGTTCTTTTCCACTCCCCTTATCTTTAGCAGTAACGGATAAAATACCGTTAGCATCGATATCAAATGTTACCTCAATTTGAGGGATACCTCTAGGCGCAGGTAAAATTCCATCTAATCTAAACGTTCCCAAACTTTTATTATCGCGAGCGAATTCTCTTTCTCCCTGAAGCACATGAATTTCTACATTAGGTTGGTTGTCTACAGCGGTAGAAAATACTTCTGATTTTTTAGTCGGGATAGTGGTATTTCTAGTTATGATTCGAGTCGTAACCCCCCCTAAAGTTTCTACCCCTAAAGAAAGTGGTGTTACATCTAGAAGTAAGATATCTTTAACTTCACCAGCTAGGACACCGGCTTGTACAGCTGCTCCAACAGCAACAACTTCATCTGGGTTGACTGTTTGATTAGGATCTTTTCCTAAAATTTTCTTTACAAGCTCTTTAACTGCAGGGATTCGGGTCGATCCTCCGACTAAAACAATTTCATCTATTTTACTGGAATCTAATTTTGCATCTTTTAGTGCGTTATTCACAGGTGTTCTAGCTCGATCTATTAAAGAAGAGCATAACTCTTCAAATTTTCCTCTTGTAAGAACTCGTTCAAGATGTTTCGGACCAGTATCTGTAGCCGTTATAAAAGGTAAATTAATCTCTGCTTGGGTTAGGTTAGAAAGTTCAACTTTAGCTTTTTCAGAGGCTTCGGTTAATCTTTGAAGAGCTTGACGGTCTGTTTTTAAATCTATTCCGCTTTCTGATTTAAACTCTGCTAATAGCCACCTAACAATTTTATCATCAAAATCATCTCCACCCAAATGAGTGTCTCCAGCAGTAGACAGAACTTCAAAGACTCCATCCCCGACTTCTAAAACGGAAACATCAAAAGTCCCTCCACCTAGATCAAAGACTAAAATAGTTTCGTTATTTTTTTTGTCTAATCCATAGGCTAACGAAGCAGCAGTAGGCTCATTAATAATTCTCAAAACTTCTAAGCCAGCTATTTTACCAGAATCTTTCGTTGCTTGTCTTTGAGAATCATTAAAGTAAGCTGGTACTGTTATTACAGCTTGTTTAACTTGTTCTCCAAGATATTTACTAGCATCGTCGACTAATTTTCTTAGCACTTCAGCAGACATCTCTTCAGCTGCAAAATCTCTTTTAAGAGCAGGACATTCTAATTTAATATTTCCTTGAGTGTCAGTTTTTACAATATAAGATACTTGTCTTAATTCTTCAGAAACTTCATCCGATTTTCTACCAATGAAGCGTTTAACAGAATAAAATGTATTATCTGGGTTTATTACAGCTTGTCTTTTTGCAATTTGACCTACTAAACGATCTCCATTTTTAGTATAAGCTATCACAGAGGGGGTTGTTCTAAAACCTTCTGCATTAGGTATTACGGTTGGCTTTCCACCTTCCATAACAGCTACAACCGAATTTGTTGTTCCAAGATCTATTCCTACTACTTTTCCCATATTTTTCAAATGCAATTAAAGAGTTATTTTTAAGATAAATATAACTTTAATATCTCATGTAGCTTCAGAGCTTACAAGTGGATATTACCGACCCCTCGAAAATTGCAATCCTTTTAGATTAGAATTTATATTGAAAGGCTTAAAAGTCAAAAATAGTATGGTATTTTATTTTGTAACTATTATAAATAATTTGAATGTTATTTATTCTGTCACTTGTAGAAAACTTTTTTCTCAAATATTTTTATGAACATAGGTATTCTCGGTACAAAACTAGGAATGACGCAAATATTCGATAATTCTGGTCTAGCCATCCCAGTTACAATAATTAAAGCAGGACCTTGTGTAATAACACAAATAAAAACTCCGGATACAGATGGCTATAATTCCATCCAAATCGGGTATTCAGAAGTCCGGTCATCCTTACTTAATAAACCTAGATTGGGGCACTTAAAAAAAACCAATAGCCTTCCATTGAAATATTTGAAAGAGTATAAAATAGACTCTTTCAATGGAGAAGAAGTAGGTTCGATAATTTCTGTAGAATCTTTTAACGTTGGAGAAACGATCTCAGTTACAGGTAAAACAATAGGTAAAGGATTTGCGGGAACGGTAAAACGACATAATTTTACACGCGGTCCTATGACTCATGGATCAAAAAATCATAGAGAACCAGGATCTATTGGTATGGGAACAACTCCGGGTAGAGTTTACCCTGGTAAAAAAATGGCCGGCCGTCTGGGAGGAGGAAAAACAACTATAAAAAATCTTCAAATTATTTTAATTAATAAAGAGAATAATTTATTAGTAATTAAGGGTGCAGTCCCAGGTAAAGTAGGGAATCTTTTAAGTATAAAAAAATCTACGTAATAATTAAACTTAAATATAAAAATAAACATACTACAATGACACTGACTACACAACTCCAATACAATATTCGAGATTTAAATGGAACGTTAATTCCTAATAAATCGATTTCTGTTTTTTTGAAAATAAATGAACTTACACCAAAATATCTTCTTCACAAAGCTATCGTAATTCAAGATCGAAATAGAAGACAAGGTACTGCTTCTTGCAAAACAAGAAGTGAAGTACGTGGTGGAGGTAAAAAACCTTGGAAACAAAAAGGAACAGGACGTGCAAGGTCTGGATCTAGTAATTCTCCGTTATGGAACGGTGGTGGAGTAACCTTTGGTCCTAAACCTAGAGATTATGAAAAAAAACTTAATTGTAAAGAAAAACAACTTGCACTCACTACAGCTCTTTACAATAGTGTTTCTAAAACAATTGTTATTGAAAATTCGTTTCAAACTGCAAATAAACCTAGCACTAAAACTTTTTTAAATATTTTGAATAAGATTCTTCCTGTAGATACTTCTACGAAGGTTTTAGTTGTTACACACGAACATAACGAAAATTTAAAATTATCTTTACGTAACATTTCTAATGTTCAACTTTTATATTCAAATACTTTAAATACTCGAGATTTGATACTAGCAAAACATCTCCTTATTACTGAAAATGCGTTATTAAATATTACACAAACTACTAAATAATATATGGATTTAAGAAAGTTAATTGATCTCATTAAATACCCAATTATTACGGACAAAGCAACAAAATTACTGGAGTTAAACCAGTATACTTTTGCTATTAATCCTCAATCTAATAAATCTGAAATAAAAATAGCGATTGAGTATCTCTTTAAAGTTAAAGTTATTTCAGTAAATACATCTAATATACCGGATAAACATAGAAGGTTAGGAAAATTTATAGGAAAAAAATCTCATTATAAAAAAGCCATTGTTACTCTAGCTTCTGGAAACTCTATTAATTTATTCTCAGAAAATTAAATCTTACATATCCATAATTGACTTATGCCAATACGAATTTATAGACCTTACACGGCTGGAACACGAAATAGATCCGTCTCTGATTTCGCAGAAATAACATCAGATCGTCCAGAAAAAACGTTACTAACTAAAAAAATCTCCGGTGGTGGTAGAAACAATCGAGGAATTATCACTACTAGACATAAAGGTGGTGGACATAAACAAAGGTATCGTATTATAGATTTTAAAAGGGACAAACGTAATATTGAAGCAAAAGTCGCTACAATAGAATACGATCCAAATCGAAATGCAAGAATTGCATTAGTTTATTACAAAGATGGGGAAAAAAGATATATATTGCACCCAAAATCTTTAGTTGTAGGTGATACGATTTCATCTGGAGAAAATGCTCCATTAGAAATTGGAAACTCTTTACCTCTTACATCCATACCGTTAGGAACGGATGTTCATAATATAGAGTTGATAGCTGGACGGGGAGGACAAATTGTACGATCAGCTGGTACTTCTGCTCAGATTGTTGCAAAAGATAAAAGTTTTGTTACTTTAAAATTTCCATCGAGTGAAGTTCGGATGATAAGAAAAGAGTGCTATGCAACTATAGGTCAGGTTGGAAATGTAGATTTTAATAATATTACTTCTGGAAAAGCAGGTCGAAGTCGTTGGTTAGGCATTAGGCCAACAGTTAGAGGTGTGGTTATGAACCCATGTGATCACCCCCATGGTGGTGGTGAAGGAAGATCCCCTATTGGTAGAGCTAGACCTGTAACTCCGTGGGGCAAGCCTGCTTTAGGAGTAAAAACAAGATCAAAAACTAAATACAGTGATTTTTATATTGTTCGAGGAAGAAAATAAAATTTTCAAAAATTTGCTTAGAAATTTGACAATTAAGCTACATATAATAAATTCATAAAATAAGGTAAAAAGATGAGTCGCTCACTATCCAAAGGCCCGTTTATTAGTGCAAATCTTTCGAAAAAAATAGATCTATTGAATGAAACTGGAAAAAAAGATACTTTAAAAACTTGGTCAAGAGCTTCGACAATCCTACCATCTATGGTAGGTCATACAATTGCTGTTTATAATGGCAAACAACATGTTCCCGTATATATTAATGATCAGATGGTTGGTCATAAACTAGGTGAGTTTTCTCCTACCCGAAATTTTAGATCGCATGTAAAAAGTGACAAAAAAGCAAAAAGATAAGATACAGAGGAATTATATTTATGGTACAAGCAATAGCTAAATATGTTAGGATGGCTCCAAATAAAGTTCGTAGAGTTTTAAATCAAATCAGAGGAAAATCTTATAAAGAAGCCCTTATGATTCTTGAATTTATGCCTTATTCAGCTTGTAAACCTATTTTGCAGGTTTTACAATCTGCTGGTGCAAATGCAGAAAATAATAGTGGATTAAAAAAAGGGGAATTATCGATTACAGAAGCTTGTGCTGATGCAGGACCTATTCTCAAAAGATTTAGACCGAGAGCTCAGGGAAGAGGCTATAAAATACAAAAACCTACTTGTCATATACGCGTAAGCTTGTCAAAAGTATAATATTTTGAATGAACATAAAAATAGTATAAATAAAATACATAGGAGATACGATAGTGGGCCAAAAAACACATCCTTTAGGTTTTCGATTAGGTATTACTCAAAAACATAGATCTTCTTGGTTTGAAAACAAAGAAAATTACCCAACAATACTAGAGGAAGACTACAAAATAAGAAAACATATTGAATCTAATTTGTCTAGTGCAGGAATTTCTAAAATTGAAATTCACAGAAAGTCAGACCAAATCGAATTAGAAATCCACACATCTCGACCAGGAATAATTGTTGGTCGATCAGGCCTAGGAATAGAAAAATTAAAAGAAGATTTATCTAAGGTTTTACATACTAATAAACATTTGCGTATTAATGTAAGTGAGTTAATTAAAGCAGATTCAGATGCTTCTTTAATTGCGGAATTTATAGCTCAACAATTGGAAAAAAGAGTAGCTTTTCGTCGAGCTACAAGACAAGCTATACAAAAAGCTCAAAGATTAAACGTTCAAGGTATTAAAGTCCAAGTTTCAGGTAGATTAAATGGTGCTGAAATTGCTAGAAGTGAATGGGTCAGAGAAGGGAGAGTACCGTTACAAACACTTCGAGCAGATATCGATTACGCGACTAAACGAGCACAAACTACTTATGGGGTACTAGGAATCAAAGTTTGGGTGTTTAATGGAGAAATTACTCCAAAATTTAGAGTCCTATCCGAATAATTACAATATTTAAATTTTTATCAGAATAATTATATGCTTAGTCCTAAGAGAACAAAATTTCGCAAACCTCATAGAGGTAGACTTCGTGGTGTTGCTAGTAAAGGAAATAAAATTATCTTTGGGGATTATGGATTGCAAGCTTTAGAACCTGTGTGGTTAACATCTCGTCAAATTGAAGCTACACGAAGAACAATCACAAGATACGTAAAAAGAACTGGGAAATTATGGATAAGAGTTTTTCCAGATAAATCTATTTCTTCGAAACCACCAGAGACACGTATGGGATCTGGTAAAGGAGCTCCAGATTATTGGGTTGCTGTTATAAAACCAGGACATGTATTATTTGAGATGAACGGAGTACCTCAGGCTTTAGCTTATCAAGCATTAAAGAATGCTTCTTATAAACTCCCAATTAAAACTAAATTTGTATCTAAGGAGTAACTTTAACATGGCTTTTCTATTATTTAACGATTTAAAGAATCTAGACAGCGAAAATCTGATTAAAGAAATTGTAACAACAAAAAAAAGTTTATTTGATTTACGGTTAAAAAAAGCAACACGTCAATCGTTTAAATCACATTCATTTAAACACAACAAACGTAAAATAGCTCAACTACTAACTATAGAATCTCAAAGAAAACAAATTATAAAATAATCATAATTCATATTTATGCCTATTAAAGAAAAAAGTGGAATTGTCGTAAGTGACAGAATGGAAAAAACAATTGTTGTATCTATTGAAAGTCGTGTTACTCATAAAAAATATGGGAAGGTGATTGCTAAAACGAAAAAGTATAAAGCTCATGATGAAAATAATGACTGTAATATCGGAGACGTTGTAACTATTATTGAAACTCGACCTCTAAGTAAAACTAAACGATGGAATTTAAAATCTATCAAGCAGAAATCATCCCGAATTAACATTTCTAACCTTGGAGAATAACGCACTATGATACAAACTCAAACTTATCTCAATGTCGCTGATAATAGTGGAGCGAAAAAAATAATGTGTATTAAAGTTTTAGGAAGTAATAGAAGATATGCAAGTATTGGAGATGTTATTATAGGAGTTGTAAAAGATGCATCACCTAATATGCCGGTAAAAAGATCAGATGTAGTTCGAGCAGTCGTTATGCGGACGAAAAAAACAATTCGAAGAAATGATGGAATGTCTATCAGATTTGATGATAATGCTGCGGTTATAATCAATAAAGAAAATAATCCTAGAGGCACAAGGGTTTTTGGACCCATAGCTAGAGAATTGAGAGACAAAGATTTTAGCAAAATTGTATCCTTAGCACCGGAGGTACTGTAATGATAAAAAAAAATAACTTTAGTTTGAAAAAAGGAGATACTATTATAGTAATCTCTGGTAAAGATAAAGGAAAAGTTAGTGAAATTACGGAAGTTTTGAGAAATACACATCAACTTGTTGTAAAAGATGTAAATATTAAGAAAAAACATGTAAAACCTAAAAAAGAGGGTGATGTAGGAAGAATTTCACAATTTGAAGCTCCGATAGATAGATCTAATGTCATGCTTTACAGTCTTGAAAAAAAAATAGCTAGTAGAACTTGTTCACAGTTAGATGCGAATGGAAAAAAAATACGAGTTTTAAAAAAGTTACTATAATACCCACTTAAAATTTTATGAGCCAAACTTTAAGAATTTACTACAAAGAGAAAGTTATTCCATTATTGACTAGTCAATTCAAATATGAAAACCTTCATGAAGTTCCAAAAATTATTAAAATAACAGTTAATAGAGGATTGGGGGATGCTTCAAAAAATAACAAAGCTTTAGAAACAAGTGTCCAGGAAATTGCAGCTATAACTGGTCAACAACCTGTCATTACCAAAGCTCGAAAATCTGTAGCTGGATTTAAAATACGAGATGGTATGCCTGTTGGGATAGCCGTAACGTTAAGAAAACAGCTTATGTATGCATTTTTGGAGCGTTTTATTCATTTATCTCTTCCACGAATTCGAGATTTTAAAGGTATAAGTGTAAAAGGTTTTGACGGCAGAGGAAATTATAATTTAGGCATCAGAGAACAGTTAATTTTTCCTGAAATAGAATATGATAAGGTAGATCAAATTAGAGGTATGGATATATCTATAACTACAACAGCTAAGACACAACAAGAAGGAATTGCATTATTGAAAGCATTAGGTATGCCTTTTAATGATAATTAACTAATTAACTAATAATAAGATAAGGAGAATTTGTGGTTAACGATACAATATCGGATATGCTTACTCGCTTACGGAATGCCAATCTAGCTAAACATCAAATAGTGGAAGTACCCGCTACCAGAATGACTCGAAATATAGCTAATATTTTACTTGAAGAAGGATTTATCCAAAACTTTGAAGAAGTAGGAGAGACTTTTAATACACAACTTTTAGTATCATTAAAGTATAAGGGTAAAACCAGACAACCAATTATAACTGCTTTAAAACGGGTAAGTAAACCGGGTTTAAGAGTCTATGCTAATAGGAAAGAATTACCCAGAGTCCTAGGGGGGTTGGGCATTGCTGTGATTTCAACATCTCAAGGTGTTATGACGGATAATAAAGCTCGCCACCAAGGATTGGGTGGAGAAGTGCTATGTTATGTATGGTAAACAAAATTTTAGGTAAAATATGTCTCGAATAGGTAAACTGTTAATAAATGTACCTGATAAGGTAAATGTAATCTTAAGTCCAGATAAAATTATAGTAAAAGGTCCAAAGGGTGAACTCTCTAAAAATTTACCCACTTCAATTAAGATAATTCAAAACGATAAAACAATAAAAGTAATTCCTAATGAAGAAGTCTCCATTGGACAAGAACTTTATGGAACTTACAGAAGTCTTATTGATAACATGATAAAAGGTGTTACCGAAGGATTTCAAAAAAAATTGGAACTACAGGGTGTCGGTTATAGGTCCCAAGTAGATGGTAAAACTTTAATTTTAAATGTTGGTTACAGTCATCAAGTAAAAATCCTTTCTCCCGATGGGATCAAATTATCTGTTGAAGGTAACACAAATGTAACGGTTTCCGGATTAGATAAAGAATTAGTCGGTCAAATTGCGGCAAATATAAGATTAGTTAGACCACCAGAACCTTATAAAGGAAAAGGTATTCGATATCAAGGAGAATATGTACGCAAAAAAGTAGGAAAAGCTGGTAAAAAATAATATAAAACTGCATATGACACAAAAATCTATTGACAAAGTTAAACGTCGGATTCGCCAAAAAGTAAAAGGAACCTCAGAAAAACCGAGATTATCAGTATTTCGTTCTAATAATCATATCTATGCACAATTAATAGATGATGTTATTGGTAAAACGATTTTATCAAGTTCTACTTTAGATAAATCGATTTCTTCTGGATTAGATTCTACTAGCACTTGTGAAGCTTCTATTCTTGTTGGTAAACTTTTGGCGAAGAAATCTTTAGAAGCCAATATAGATAAAGTTGTTTTCGATAGAGGTGGTCACATCTACCATGGTCGAATTAAAGCTTTAGCTGATGCTGCACGAGAAGAGGGACTTAAATTTTAAATAATAAACTAAATATGTCTAGCCGTAAAAAAACGAATAAATTAAAAGAAAAAGAGACAGACTGGCAAGAGAGAATTGTTCAAGTACGAAGAGTAACAAAAGTAGTTAAAGGTGGTAAAAAATTAAGTTTTCGAGCAATTTTAATTGTTGGTAATGAAAAGGGACAGGTTGGAGTTGGAGTTGGAAAAGCAAGCGATGTTATCGGAGCTGTAAAAAAAGCTGTTACAGATAGTAAAAAACATCTAATTACTGTACCTATAACAAAAGATAATTCCATACCTCATATTATCACTGGCAGGTCAGGTGCTGCAAAAGTTATTATAAGACCTTCTGCACCAGGATCTGGAGTTATCGCAGGTGGTTCAGTAAGAACTATTTTAGAGTTAGTTGGGGTAAAAAATATTCTTGCAAAACAATTAGGATCTAATAATCCTCTAAATAATGCCAGAGCTGCAACAAATGCTTTGTCGCAGCTGAAAACTTTTTCCCAAGTCTCTGAGGATAGAAATTTAAGATAAAAAAAGTAAACCTATCCTAGTTTCAGATAAACATATTAAATGTTTATTTGAAACTAGGTAAAAATTTATGTCTTAATAAGTTACACCACTTCAGTAAAATGCAAAAAATAAAAAAAAATACACGGGGTATACAGGATAGAATTATACTAACTATTAGCTTACTTATACTATCCAGATTCGGCACTTTTGTTCCTGTCCCAGGAGTAGATCATGATGCTTTTTATCAAAGTATATCAAATAACCCAATAGTTAGTTTTTTAAATATTTTTTCAGGAGGAGGTTTTGCTTCTATAGGGATTTTTGCTTTAGGGATTGTCCCTTACATAAATGCTTCCATTTTAATTCAATTAGGAACAACATCCATACCAAGTTTAGAAAAATTACAAAAAGAAGAAGGCGAGGCCGGTCGACAACGCATTTCACAAATTACTCGCTATATAGCTTTAGGATGGGCTATTGCTCAAAGTTTAGGAGTATCATTTTGGGTTCGACCCTATGTATTTAATTGGGATTTCCAATTTATCATAGAAATGACGCTTGCATTAACTACAGGTTCTATGCTTATCATGTGGATTTCTGAACAAATTACTGAAAAAGGTATTGGAAATGGAGCATCTATTCTCATTTTTGTAAATATTATTTCTGGGTTACCAAAATTAATCCAACAAAGTTCCGGATTAACCACTAACTCTAACGTTTTATTCCAGTTGATCGTTTTAGCCATAATTTTTTTAATTATGATTATTGGAATAATATTTGTTCAGGAAGGTACAAGACGGATTCCTATTATATCGGCTAGGCAACTTGGAAAAGGACAATTACAAAATAAAACAAGTTATTTACCGTTACGACTTAATCAAGGAGGCGTAATGCCGATCATATTCGCTTCAGCTTTTCTAGTACTTCCTAGTTATATAATTCAAGTTACAAATAATCCATTTATAGTAAATATAGCTACTATGTTGTCACCAAATAGTGAAAATAAGACTATTTATCTATTATTTTATTTTTTGTTAATATTATTTTTTAGTTACTTCTACGCATCGTTAGTTATTAATCCTGTAGATGTAGCAAAGAATTTAAAAAAAATGGAATCTAGTATTCCCGGAATTAGACCCGGGAAAGCTACGACGGATTATTTACAAAAAACATTGAATAGACTAACATTTTTAGGAGCTTTGTTTTTAGCATTTATTGCAGTTATACCTAGTATTATTGAGAACGTTACTGCCATCTCCACTTTTAAAGGATTGGGGGCTACTTCTTTACTAATCTTAGTTGGAGTTGCAATTGACACTTCTAAGCAAGTTCAAACTTATTTAATATCAAAAAATTATGAGAATATAATGAAATAAGTTTATATTCTTTTTGCTTTCCCTACAAACTTTTACTGTATGAAAATTGATTTAAATATTCTTTATACGTATCTTTAAACATAAGTTAACAATATAACAATGAAAGTAGTAAGTTCTATAGGTACTCTTAAAAATAGAAGTAAAGATTGTCAAGTAGTTAGAAGACGGGGTCGTCTATATGTAATAAGTAAAACAGATCCTCGTCTAAAAGTTCGTCAAGGCGGTGCAAAAATGAAACGTAAATAATTAAATAATTAGAGGAGAAAAGAAAGTGGCACGTATAGCTGGTGTTGATCTTCCTAGAAATAAAAGAATTGAAATTGGACTAACTTACATATATGGCATAGGGTTATCTAGTTCTCAGACTATTTTAACAAAAGCTCAGGTAAGTGCAGACATTCGATGTAAAGATTTGAGTGATCAAGATATTAGTAGTATAAGAGAAATTATTGATAAAGAATACCAAGTAGAAGGTGCAGCACGACGAATTGAATCTATAAACATAAAAAGGTTAATGGAAATTAACTGTAACCGTGGTCGTAGACATCGTGCAGGTCTTCCTCTAAGAGGACAACGGACTCGTACAAATGCTAGAACTAGAAGAGGTAGCAAAAAAACAGTAGCGGGCAAAAAGAAAATCACTAAATAATTGATTTCATTTAATTATTAACTCATTAAGTATGTAAAACACATGGCAATACAAGTAAAAAAATCTACCGTAAAAAAAAGTAAAAAAGCTGCACCTAATGGAGTTGCTCATATCCAATCAACGTTTAATAATACGATTATAACTATTACTAGTTCCACAGGCGAAACAATTTCTTGGGCTTCTGCTGGTGCAATAGGTTTTAAGGGAGCAAAAAAAGGGACACCCTTTGCTGCTCAGATTGCAGCTGAAAAAGCTAGCAAAGAAGCTATTGTCCAAGGTGTAAAAAAAGCAGAAGTTTTAGTATGCGGTCCAGGGGCTGGCAGAGAAACAGCCATAAGAGCTTTACAAGCAGCAGGTTTAGAGATTACTCTAATACGTGACATAACTCCTGTACCTCATAACGGTTGTAGACCACCTAAGAAACGACGTATTTAATAACAAATACACTTCATAAAACTATCATGGCTCAATTTGGAATAGAATGTATAGAGTCAAAATTAGATACTCCCCGAGATCATTATGGAAAATTTGTTTTAGAGCCTTTAGATCAAGGTCAGGGGATTACAGTCGGAAATGCGTTAAGACGGGTTCTACTCTCTGACTTAGAAGGAACTGCTATTGTAGCAGTTAGGATTGCGGGAATTAATCACGAGTTTTCAACTCTAGTGGGTGTAAGAGAAGATGTTTTAGAGATTCTTTTAAACCTTAAAGAAGTCGTCCTTAAGAGTCATAGTAAAGAAACATCCATAGGAAGATTACGAGTACAAGGGCCCGCAATTGTGACAGCAGCAAATTTTGATCTTTCTTCCGATGTCGAAATTATCGATCCAAAACAATATATAGCGACAATATGTAGTAACAATATTTTGGAAATGGAATTCAAAATCGAAGGAGGTAAAGGATATCAAATCGTTGAGAAATTTATGGATGATACTTCAATCGATTTTTTACAAGTAGATTCTATTTTTATGCCTGTAAAAAAAGTAAATTATATCGTTGAAGAAGTTAGATATGATCAGCATTCATTGAAAGATCGTTTAACATTAGAAATTTGGACAAATGGTAGCGTATCTCCTCAAGAAGCAATTGGACGAAGTTCGACAATCTTAACAAATTTATTCACGCCTTTAAAAACAATACATTTTAAATCTGAGGAAGAGAAATTTTTACCTGAAGGAACGAGAATTAACCAAATTCTTATCGAAGAATTACAATTATCAGTACGAGCGTACAATTGCTTGAAGCGAGCGAATATTAATTCTGTCGCCGATTTATTAGATTATTCCCAAGAAGATTTATTAGAAATAAAAAATTTTGGCCAAAAATCTGCAGAAGAAGTCATTGATGCACTACAAAAAAGACTAGGTATTAATCTTCCGAAAGAAAAAAACATAAAAAGCAAGTGAATTAAAATATAATAACAAGTGAAAGATATTTTTAAATATGAACAAAACGACATTTTCTACTAAAGAAAAAAATAGTTATGAATGGTTTTTATTGGATGCTGAATCCAAAACATTAGGTCGTCTATCTACAGAGATAAGTAGAATATTATTGGGTAAAAACAGTGCTCATTATGAGCAAAGTCAAAATATACAACATGGTGTTATTGTAATTAACGCAGAAAAAATCAATATAACTGGAAAAAAAGAAAATGATAAATTTTACTATCGACACTCAGGTCGTCCAGGAGGATTAACTATTGAAACTTTTAAAGAATTAAAAAAACGTTTACCTTCTAGACTAATTGAAAAATCAGTTAAAGGGATGCTTCCAAAAGGTTCTTTGGGGCGTGAATTATTTACAAAATTAAAAGTATATAAAGGGTCAGAGCACCCCCATCAAGCACAAAATCCAAAAAAATTAACAATAAATTAAAAATCGATTAGTATGAATCAAGTCATATACAGCGGCACTGGTCATAGAAAAAATTCTATTGCAAGAGTGAGAGTTATACCAGGATCTGGGAAAGTGGTTATTAATGGAGTAAATGGAGACTTATATTTACAATTTAGCCCTAATTATCTACAAGTTTCCAAATCTCCTTTAAGTAGTTTAGGCTTAGAGAATAAATATGATCTATATATTAATGCTGAAGGAGGGGGATTAACGGGACAAACCGAAGCTATCCGATTAGGTTTAGCTAGAGCTTTATGTAAATTAAATCCAGAGAATAGAATTGCATTAAAGTTTGAAGGATACCTAACAAGAGATTCTAGACGTAAAGAAAGAAAGAAATATGGTCTTAGAAAAGCTAGAAAAGCACCTCAATTCTCTAAACGTTAAAATAATCTATAAATTAAAATTAAACCAATGCCTAAGAAAGAAATTCATCCTAAATGGTATCCAGATAGTAAAGTATATTGTGATGGACAATTAGTTATGACAGTTGGTTCTACTCGTCCAGAATTAAACGTTGATATTTGGTCTGGGAATCACCCTTTTTATACTGGATCTCAGAGACTTTTGGATACAGAAGGACGAGTAGAAAGATTCTTAAGAAAATATAAAATTTCTTCTAAAAATTAAAGTTCTTAAGCTCATTAACATTTCTATTAAGACATAAAATATGCCAACAATTCAGCAGCTAGTAAGATCAGAAAGAGAACAGATAAAAAAGAAAACAAAATCTCCAGCTTTAAAAAGTTGCCCTCAAAGAAGGGGAGTTTGTACTCGTGTTTATACAACAACGCCAAAAAAACCAAACTCAGCTTTGAGAAAAGTTGCAAGAGTTCGATTAACCTCCGGATTTGAAGTGACCGCTTATATACCAGGTATTGGACATAATATCCAAGAACATTCAGTTGTGCTAATTCGAGGCGGAAGAGTAAAAGATTTACCAGGGGTAAGATACCATATTATACGAGGAACATTAGATGCTTCAGGAGTTAAAGACAGAAAACAAAGTAGGTCTAAATATGGAGCTAAAAAACCGAAATAATCTATTTCTACAAACAAAATAATTAACTAATAAAAATTATGTCCAGACGTACCACTGCAAAAAAAAGATTAGCTGTTCCAGATCCTGTATATAATAGTAGATTGGTAAGTATGTTAACGGTTAGAATTCTTCAAGAAGGAAAAAAAAATCTGGCTCAAAGAATTATTTATGAAGCTTTAGAACTAATAAAAGAAAAAACGGGCGAAGAGCCATTAACTGTATTAGAAACGGCCATAAGAAAAGTTACACCTTTGGTAGAAGTAAAAGCGAAAAGAATAGGTGGATCTACATATCAAGTACCTATGGAAGTTAGAGCTTTTAGAGGAACTAATTTAGCACTGCGTTGGATAACGAAGTTTTCTAGAGAAAGATCTGGTAAGACAATGGCTATAAAACTTGCAAATGAATTAATGGATTCTGCAAATGAAACTGGAAATTCTATAAGAAAACGTGAAGAAACACATAGAATGGCTGAGGCTAATAAGGCTTTTGCTCATTATCGTTTTTAATTTAAATCTATTTGTTTAAACAAAAGCAATGAGACTGTATAACAAAATTAATATTTTCAAGTAATAATTATGGCAAGAGCTAAGTTTGAAAGATCAAAACCTCATGTGAATATAGGTACAATTGGGCACGTCGATCATGGAAAAACAACTTTAACAGCAGCAATTTCTGCTACTCTATCTAACTATACAGGAATTACGAAAAAATTTGATGAAATCGATTCTGCTCCTGAAGAAAGAGCTAGAGGTATTACGATTAATACAGCTCATATTGAATATGAAACGGAAAAAAGACATTATGCTCACGTAGACTGCCCAGGTCATGCTGATTACGTAAAAAATATGATCACAGGTGCTGCACAAATGGACGGCGCGATTTTGGTTTGTTCAGCTGCAGACGGTCCAATGCCTCAAACACGTGAACATATTTTACTTGCTAAACAAGTTGGAGTACCTCATATTGTAGTTTTCTTAAATAAAGCGGATATGGTTGACGATGCAGAGTTACTAGAGCTTGTTCAATTAGAAGTACAAGAACTATTATCTAAATACGACTTTCCAGGTGATGAGATTCCATTCGTCTCTGGATCTGCACTTCTAGCTTTAGAAGCACTAACTAATAATCCAAAATTAACACGCGGCCAAGACAAATGGGTAGATACTATCTATAGTTTAATGGATAAAGTAGACTCTTATATTCCTACACCAGAAAGAGAAATTGACAAAAGCTTCCTAATGGCAGTGGAAGATGTTTTTTCAATTACAGGTAGGGGTACTGTAGCTACTGGAAGAGTTGAAAGAGGGCAAGTAAAAGTTGGAGATACAATTGAAATTGTTGGATTACGTGAAACTAGAAATACGACAATTACTGGTTTGGAAATGTTCCAAAAAAGTTTAGAAGAGGCAATGGCAGGTGATAATGTTGGTATTCTTCTTAGAGGGATCCAAAAAGTAGATATCGAAAGAGGAATGGTATTATCAAAACCTGGGTCTATTACACCTCATACAAAATTTGAAGGTGAAGTTTATGTTTTGACAAAAGAAGAAGGCGGTCGTCACACTCCATTTTTTACTGGTTATAGACCCCAGTTTTATGTTCGTACTACTGATGTTACTGGTACAATTACTCAATTTACAAGTGATGATGGTACAGCAGCTGAAATGGTTATGCCAGGTGATCGAATAAAAATGACAGCTCAACTTATTCATCCAATTGCAATTGAAAAAGGTATGAGATTCGCTATTAGAGAAGGTGGACGAACTGTAGGAGCTGGTGTGGTATCTAAAATTATTGAATAAACAAATTGATCTCATAAATTGAGTCACGATATGGAAAGACAAAAAATTCGGATTAGATTAAAAAGTTATGAAACTTCATTACTCAATACGTCATGTGAAAAAATTATTGATACAGCTTCAAGAACAGATTCATTAACCATGGGCCCCATCCCCATGCCAACAAGAAGAAAGATATACTGCGTTTTACGTTCTCCACACGTAAATAAAGATTCTCGAGAGCATTTTGAAACAAGAATTCATAAAAGAATAATTGATGTTTACGACCCTTCCTCTAAAACTATTGATTCTCTTATGAAATTAGATCTTCCATCTGGAGTTCATATTGAAATAAAAATTTAAAAAAAAAGAAAACGATATAGAATAGTAACTTTTATATCGTTTTCTTTTTAGTTTTTAATATAGAGATTCTTCTTGATGAGTTAGAATCGTAGCATTGGAAGTAGGATATGCTACACAAGTTAACACAAAACCAGCAGCAATTTGACTGTCATCTAAAAAGGATTGATCAGATTGATCTACAGTCCCAGAAGCTACTTTACCTGCACAAGTAGAGCATGCACCTGCACGACATGAGTATGGTAGATCTACGCCTTGTTCTTCAGCTGCATCTAGAATGTATTGATCGTCTGGACAATTAATTGTTGTGTCAACTCCAGAACCAGTTAATTTAACTTTATATGTTGCCATTTATGATTCTCCTTAAAATTGTGAAGTAATATTAATTTTTAATATCAGAAATATTTTTTATAACCTAAAGTTCTCATGTGCGCAATTCCAGTGCGGTTATGTTTTCTTCTAACTTGCTACTTGATATAATAAATAATCTTAAGAGTGATACTATCTCAAAAGTTATAGTCCGCATTAATATACTATACGAGATGAATAAAATCAATCTTGAAAAAAAATTACTTCTCTAAATAATTATACCAAGAAGTAAGTTTCAATATATAATCTTTAATTAGGTAAAATAAAAATTACCAATATAAGTAAGAAAGTTACAACATAAACTTTATAGGAGGAACGTATTCAATGGGTTTACCTTGGTACAGAGTTCACACAGTTGTTTTAAACGATCCTGGAAGATTAATTGCTGTCCATTTAATGCATACAGCTCTTGTAGCTGGATGGGCTGGTTCAATGGCTTTATATGAGTTAGCTGTATTTGATCCATCTGATCCTGTACTTAATCCAATGTGGAGACAAGGTATGTTTGTTATGCCTTTTATGTCTCGTATTGGTGTTACAGATTCTTGGGGAGGTTGGAGTATTACTGGAGAAAGTATTTCTAATCCAGGATTCTGGAGTTTTGAAGGCGTAGCTTTATCGCATATAGGATTATCTGGTTTATTATTCCTTGCTGCTATATGGCACTGGGTGTATTGGGATTTAGAATTATTCAGAGATCCTCGCACAGGAAATCCAGCACTAGATTTACCTAAAATTTTTGGAATCCACCTATTATTATCTGGAGTATTATGCTTTGGATTTGGAGCATTCCATGTGACAGGAGCATGGGGACCAGGTATCTGGGTATCTGACGCTTATGGTATCACTGGTAAAGTACAACCGGTTGCGCCAGCTTGGGGACCTGAAGGTTTCAACCCATTTAATCCAAGTGGTGTAGCATCACACCATATTGCAGCTGGAATCCTTGGATTCTTAGCCGGTATTTTCCACATTGCGGTTAGACCTCCACAAAGATTGTACAGAGCTCTTCGAATGGGTAACATTGAAACAGTGTTATCTAGCAGTATAGCTGCGGTTTTCTGGTCTGCATTTGTTGTAACAGGTACAATGTGGTATGGTAGTGCAACTACTCCAATAGAACTATTTGGACCTACAAGATACCAATGGGATAGTGGATATTTCCAACAAGAAATTGAAAGACGAGTTGAAAATTCACTTAACGAAGGACTTTCCCTAAGTGAAGCTTGGTCAAGAATTCCAGATAAGTTAGCTTTCTATGATTACATTGGAAATAACCCAGCAAAAGGCGGTTTATTCCGTGCAGGTCCTATGAATAAAGGAGATGGTATTGCTGAAGCTTGGCTAGGTCACCCAATATTCCAAGATAAAGAAGGTCGTGAATTAACAGTAAGAAGAATGCCTGCATTCTTTGAAACATTCCCTGTTATACTTGTAGATAAAGACGGAATTATTCGTGCTGATATTCCATTTAGAAGAGCAGAATCTAAATACAGCATTGAACAAGTGGGTGTAACTGTTAGCTTCTACGGAGGTAAATTAAACGGACAAGTTTATACTGATGCTCCAACTGTTAAAAAATATGCTAGAAAAGCACAACTAGGTGAAGTATTAGAATTTGATAGAACTACACTAGAACCGGATGGAGTATTTAGAAGTAGTCCTCGAGGTTGGTACACATTTGGTCATGCAAACTTTGCATTATTATTCTTCTTAGGTCACCTGCGGCATGGATCTAGAACTCTATTTAGAGATGTATTCAGTGGTATCGGTGCAGAAATTACTGAACAAGTTGAATTTGGTGCATTCCAAAAACTTGGTGATAGAAGTACGAAAAAACAAGGTGCAGTATAACTAAGAATATCAAGAAGAGATAATATTATTCTATGGAAACATTAGTCTACGTTTTTTTACTTGCCGGAACTTTAGGAGTAATATTTTTCGCCGTTTTCTTTAGAGATCCTCCTAGAATCGCGAAAAAATAATTTTATCTGAAAATTTATAAAAATAAGAATGATATTTTTACAATATCATTCTTATTTTTTAGACAGAATGTGATTTCTATCTTTAATCTTGTTAAAGTCGATACTTAAAATGTACCTCTTTTTCAAAACCGTACATGAGACTTTAACCTCATACGGCTCCTTGACTGATCGAGTGTCTAACAACTCTACTTATCAAATGTTACATAAAAGTTTTCTTTCCTTCGAAATTAAAGGATCCTTTGATATTGGTAATAATTTATTTTTGTAAAAAATAAATCAATTCCCAAAAGCAATCAATAATTTACAAAACTTACTTACTCAAGATAAAAATTTCATCGGAATATTTAATAATTAAAATTTTGGAGAATGCTTTTTTTGTTTTTAAGACTTAGATTTCGAATATAACCTATTAAATAGGTTTTCATAAAATGAATTTTTGTTCTGAGTATAGATCTAGAACAAATAACATTAAAAGTACTCCATTTAGAATGTAAATATTTTAATTTTTTTATTTTCAAGACCAGATTGTCGTTAGTTTTTTTTAAAAGCGCATTCGACTTTTTCTTGTGTAGATTCCAATCTAAAGAACTAGGGTAAATAAAAAACTTTTTATTTTTCTTTCTTCGTAAATACCATTTAAGGCCAAAACCATCTTGAATATTGGATACCGAGACATGATTTAAATCTAAAGTTAATCCTATAGTTCTCAAAAATACATGTAATTTTAAAATTAAATTAGACAAATTCTCTTTTTCTTTAAGAAGATAACAAATTATAAGGTTATCCCCAAAAAATGGATTGTTTAAGATAATTTTAGATCCAATATCATTTAAAATTTGATACTTTTCACGTATCTCACTCATTAAAATAGATGTTAAAAGGTTTGCTAAGTTAAATTGATTATTCACTTCAGTATAACCTGATGGTTTAAGTAGACCCCTTTTTAATGCACTAAAAATCCTCTTTTTGTATTTTGAGGGCAAAATCAATTTTGCCATTAAAAGATTATGACTTATTCCATTAAAAGATGAAGAAATTTTAATTTTTAAAAGTTTTTTAGTTAAAATTGCTTTAGACCATTTAAAATAATCCAATTCCTTTTTTTGTAAAAAAGAGTTAGGGAAGTACAAGGGTTCCAAAGCCAACTTCCAAATCGACTGAATTATTTCATTTTTTATAAATAAATTGAAATCATGATTACTTGTTTTAAAATAATTGCTTAATTTAATAGACACATACTTCCAAGTATTAAGACGACTACTAATCTCATTGGCAAATTTCATTTTTTCTTCGTCTGACAAAACCAAATTTTTTAATGCATATAAATCTGTCGCTTTTTTAACTGCTAAATAATGAACCGATTTACTTTTTATTAAAAGTTTTTGTAATCTTCGAATCGATTTATAGTTATTGTTTTGCTTTGCTTCATATATCTTACACTGTAGGTGAAAAACTTTTTTTTGAAATTTATTCCAAGGTAAATTTTTCCAGGAAATACTTAAACTGTCTTGTTCCATACTCTAATTTGTAAAATATACTCTATCAATCTGTAGGGAATTACCCCTCATCCTACCCAATTTTTAAAGTTAAAATTGTTTTTATTCGTTCCATGATTTAATTGGTCTGTTAACTTAGCTAAAATCCAATTTGCCTACTCAATTCTTAGGGAGGCATTTACTATCATGAAGGTAATGCAAGAAAATTTGAGTTTTAATATGAAGATTACTATTTATATTTCATATATTCGAATTAGACATTTTTTACGGATTTAACATATTAACTTACGAAGCCCCAGTGTACAGTATATAAAACCTGTTCTGATTGGACTGTGTTCCCCAGCTCTTACTTCGAATACTTTTTCTCCATATGGGCACTTTCGCATTAATTTCTCCCCAAAACAGTAGGACTTGATTTTTTCTCACCTACATTAAATCATAGTTATGAAAATACCGTTATTTCACCTCAAATTATTGGAAAGCCCAGTTTATTTGAGAACGAATCGCACCATGATCTTCGAATGGATCCCGAAGATCTTTTGATCCTGGTCCAAATGCTGTATACATAGAATATCCAGTTACACCAAGAAGTAAACTAGCGATAAAAATAATAAGAACTGTTGCAGTTTCCATAATACATCTAACATTGAAATCCGTTATTTTTTATAATACTATTAGTATAGTACTGTAAAAACAAAAAATTTCGCTACTAAGTATACAATGGCATTAAGAACAAGATTAGGTGAACTTTTAAGACCTCTTAACTCTGAGTACGGTAAGGTTTCCCCTGGTTGGGGTACAACTCCAATCATGGGTTTCGTTATGTTATTGTTTTTCGTGTTTTTATTAATTATCCTTCAAATCTATAACTCTTCATTAATTATTGAAAACGTAGATGTTGACTGGGCTAGTCTAGGTGGGTAAATATTTAAATATTTCCAAAAATTAAAATAGTTCCATACAAAGGATAAATAAGTTTTATTTTATCCCTTGTATGGAACTATTTTGATTTTATAACTTCAACAACTTCATCCAAAGAAAAATTATTTGTGTTTACACCACTATAGCTAACCTTTTCAAATCTAACCACAACTGGGTATCTAATCCCGCTCGTATCAATCGTAGCTACTGTCCCAATATCTTGATACCAATAAGATTCTTTTCTTAAGATACGTACTTGTGACCCTCTTTTTACCATTGTTTTTTAATTATTATTTAAAATATCACTTCAATATAATCTATAAAGAAAAATGTAGAATTGTATATTAAGTTCTGTGACCAAACAAGTACTACTTTCTTACTAAAAATTGTTCCTAAGGTTTATTAGCCTGAATTCTCAAACTATATAGTTTTGAGAGTTTTAAAATAAAGAGTAGGATCAACCTATAGCAATAATTTTTAAAAATAAAAATGAAAATTTCTTGGAAAAACCTTTTTCTCTGGTCACTACCAGCCGGTGTAATTTTGTTTTTTATATGGCAAGGATTTGTTAATTCTAGTACTGCAGATTTTGGAAAAAATGTGGCAAGTTCTCGAATGACATACGGAAGATTTTTAGAATACCTAGACATGGGTTGGATAAAAAGAGTTGATTTGTATGATGATGGGCATACAGGAATTGTCGAGGCCATAGGACCTGAATTAGGTAATAGAATCCAAAGAATTAGAGTGGAACTTCCTACGGCAGCACCAGAACTAATCACAAAATTACGCAAAGCTAATGTTGATATCGACGCTCATCCAACAACAGAAGGTTCTTCTAGCTGGGGTGTCCTTGGAAATTTATTATTTCCTTTATTACTAATAGGAGGTCTCGCTTTTCTTTTTAGAAGATCTAGTAATATGCAAGGGGGTCCTGGTCAAGCTATGAACTTCGGTAAATCTAAAGCAAGATTCTCTATGGAAGCAAAAACAGGAATAACATTTAACGATGTTGCTGGAGTTGATGAAGCCAAAGAGGAATTTGAAGAAGTCGTTTCTTTTTTAAAACGACCAGAACGATTTACAGCTGTAGGAGCTAAAATACCTAAAGGTGTGATGTTAGTAGGCCCACCAGGAACAGGTAAAACTCTTTTAGCAAAAGCTATTGCAGGAGAAGCTGGAGTCCCATTTTTTAGTATCTCAGGATCAGAATTCGTTGAAATGTTTGTTGGGGTTGGAGCTTCAAGAGTAAGAGATTTGTTTAAAAAAGCTAAAGAAAACTCGCCTTGCATAGTTTTCATAGATGAAATTGATGCTGTTGGTAGACAAAGAGGCACAGGTATAGGTGGAGGGAATGACGAAAGAGAACAAACTTTAAACCAATTACTTACCGAAATGGATGGTTTTGAAGGAAATACAGGAATAATAATCATTGCGGCAACGAACAGAGTAGACGTTTTAGATGCTGCTTTACTAAGACCTGGAAGATTTGATAGACAAGTGACAGTAAATGTACCAGATGTTAAAGGAAGACTAGAAATTTTAAACGTACATGCAAGAAATAAGAAACTTTCAGAAGAAATATCTTTGGAAGCTATTGCGCGAAGAACACCTGGTTTTTCTGGAGCAGATTTAGCAAACCTTTTAAACGAGGGAGCTATTTTAACAGCAAGAAGACGAAAAGATTCTATTACAACTTCAGAAATTGATGCTGCCATAGATAGAGTAATCGCCGGAATGGAAGGAACTGTGCTTGTTGATAGCAAAACAAAAAGGTTAATTGCTTATCATGAAGTTGGTCATGCAATTGTTGGGACATTGCTAGCCCACCACGATCCTGTTCAAAAAGTTACTCTTATACCTAGAGGACAAGCCAAAGGTTTAACTTGGTTTACACCTTCCGAAGATCAATCTCTCATTTCTAGATCACAAATCTTAGCTAGAATTATGGGTGCATTAGGCGGTAGGGCAGCGGAAGAAGTAATATTTGGTTACCCAGAAGTTACAACAGGAGCAGGGAATGATTTGCAACAAGTGACCTCCATGGCCCGACAAATGGTAACACGTTTTGGAATGTCAAATATAGGACCGTTAGCGTTAGAGAATCAAAACTCAGATCCTTTTTTAGGAAGAACGATGGGCTCAAGTTCTGAATACTCAGAAGATATTGCTTCAAGAATCGACATGCAAATAAGATCTATTATTCAACATTGCCACAATGAAACAATACAAATTATTAAGGATAATCGAGTAGTAATAGATAAATTAGTAGATCTTCTAATTGAAAAAGAAACTATTAGTGGAGAAGAATTCAGAAGTATTGTTGCTGAATATACACTGGTCCCAGAAAAAAATAACTATATACCTCAACTATAATGTAATCGGGATCGACGGGGCTCGAACCCGCAACTTCCGCCGTGACAGGGCGGTGCTCTAACCAATTGAACTACAATCCCAAACTTGAGATAACAATTTAAATTGTTATCATATTAAACCAAACTAAAATTAATTAGGAGAGGAAGAGATTCGAACTCTCGGTATGATGTAATCATACATCGGATTAGCAATCCGACGCTTTCAACCGCTCAGCCACCTCTCCATATCTTGTTGATGCAAATTAATTATAACAAATTTCTACGTAATATCTCAATAATAAAAATATATTTTTCTATTTACTGTTTTCAAAAATGTTTCGTGGCTTAGGCGGGGTTTGAACCTGCGACCTTGGGCTTATGAGTCCCCTGCTCTAGCCACTGAGCTACTAAGCCTGTAATCGATATGATATCATCTTCCTACTTTCGAATCAATAAAAAAGATTTATTTATTAAAAGAATTTTTACAGATATATAGTGAGATATAATGATACAACTATATGGAAGTCTCATTCATATTTAAAAATAGATATTTACATTTTTAATGCAGATACCTTCTCGTATCTGAAGTAGTCTGGGTTACCTAATTCATATTAATTTATATAACTTATATAGTTAAGTTTAATAGTATTAATATAGTACCTGTATAAATCTACTACAGTAAATTAAATGTTTATTTAACCAGATCGTAAAGCCATTTTAAGAGAATCTACAAATTATTTAATATATACTTATGCCTGATTTTTGGGAAAATATTTTAAGATTTCCAAGATTCTTTTTCTCTTCGATCCTTGGATTAGTCTTAACTATAGTAGGACCTTTTTTTAACTTATTAAAAAGTCCTCAAACTACAATCATTTTACTGATAGTCACAGTAAGTATTCTGGTATTTTTATCATTAACATTGAGAGCAATGTTAAGCTTAGATATAAATTAATTTTTCATTCTATTGAAAATTTTAGTACTCTTTTACATTACAAATAGACTTTAATAATTATGCTTTCAAATAACTTAAAAACAAGAGAAACTACTGGTGCTTTTGCGCTAATAGACAGCTTAGTTCGGCATCAGGTTAAACATATTTTTGGCTATCCTGGTGGTGCAATACTTCCAATATACGATGAATTATATGCTTGGGAAAGAGAAGGATTTATAGAACATATACTAGTAAGACATGAACAAGGAGCAGCTCATGCAAGTGACGCTTATGCAAGATCTACAGGAAAAGTTGGCGTATGTTTTGCTACATCTGGACCCGGAGCAACAAATTTAGTTACCGGAATTGCTACTGCCCATATGGATTCAGTACCATTGGTAGTGATTACAGGTCAGGTAGCAAGATCTTTTATAGGAACAGATGCTTTTCAAGAAATTGACATATTCGGGATAACATTACCAATTGTTAAGCATTCTTATGTTGTTCGAGATACCAAAGATATGGGGAGAATAGTCTCTGCGTCATTCTTTATTGCTAAATATGGAAGACCTGGACCTGTACTAATCGACATACCAAAAGATGTAGGTTTAGAACCTTTTGACTATATACCTGTAGAACCAGGAAATGTAAATCTATTAGGTTGCCCACCAATAATAAGTCATAATAAAAAACGTGTTGAACAAGCTGCAATTCTTCTAAAACAAGCTAACCAACCTCTTTTATATGTTGGAGGTGGAGCAATTATATCTGGGGCACACAAAGAAATATCCGAATTATCAGAATATCTACAAATCCCAATTGCTACAACATTAATGGGAAAAGGTATTGTAGATGAAAATCATACCCTCTCATTAGGAATGTTAGGAATGCATGGAACAGTGTATGCAAATTATGCTGTAAGTGAATGTGATTTATTGATAGCTTTAGGTGCAAGATTTGATGACAGAGTAACTGGAAAACTTGATGAATTCGCATCCCATGCTCAAGTAATTCATGTAGATATAGACCCTGCAGAAGTAGGAAAAAACCGACTTCCTCAAATTGGAATTGTTGGTGAAGTTAAAGAAGTAATACAGGATCTTTTAGAATGTTTAAAAACTAGTGATAAACCTAACTACGAACAGACTCAACCTTGGAGAAAAAGATTAACGCGATGGAGAAATGAATACCCGTTGTTAATACCGAAAAATGCACAAAATTTATCTCCGCAGGAAGTTATTTCTGAAATAAATAAATATTCTTCCAATGCTTACTGGACAACAGATGTTGGACAACATCAAATGTGGGCTGCCCAATTTATTAAAACTAGCTCTCGGAGATGGATTACTAGCGCAGGATTAGGCACTATGGGTTATGGATTACCAGCAGCTATAGGAGTTCAAACCGCGCATCCAAATTCCCAAGTAATCTGCATCTCAGGAGATGCTAGTTTTCAAATGAATATGCAGGAGTTAGGTACAGTTGCACAGTATAGTTTACCTATAAAAATAATGATTATTAATAATAGATGGCAAGGTATGGTAAGGCAATGGCAACAGGCTTTTTATGGAGAACGTTATTCCCATTCTAATATGGAAAAAGGAGCCCCAAACTTCATTCAACTTGCCGAAGCGTTCGGGATAAAAGGTGTTTTAATAAAAAATAGAGAAGAACTTAATAACTCCATAGAAAGTGTTATGGAATATGATGGACCAATACTGGTGGACTTCCAAGTTATATCAGATTCAAATTGCTATCCAATGGTTGCTCCAGGTAAGAGTAATGCACAGATGATAGGTGTTTAAGGTAGGATTAATTCCTACTATTATTACTAGAAAAAACTATTATGGGCCGGGTTGGATTTGAACCAACGTAGGCGTAGCCAGCGGATTTACAGTCCGCCCCCTTTAACCACTCGGGCACCGACCCATATTTTCCATTTCACACCATATAATCTAACACAGAAATTATTACAATACAAGGACTAAAAAAAATGGATAGTTTATCAACTATCCAATTACTACCCATATGCTAATCAAATCTTTGTTGTAATCGAGTTGCTTTACCAAATCGTTCACGTAAATAGTATAATTTAGATCGTCGAACTTTAGAACTTCTTAAAATTTCTAAACTTTTTAATTTGGGAGAATGTATCAAATAGACACGTTCAACCCCAACCCCTTGCATAACTCGTCTTAATGTTATCGTTGCATTCAATCCTGAATTTTTCTTTGCTATTATAACTCCTTCTGTAAATTGAACTCTTTCTTTATTTCCTTCTGTGATAGAAACTCCTAATTTAATTGTATCTCCTACTCGAATTTTGGGTAGATTAGGATTCAAGAACTTATTTTCTAAATCTAATTTATATTTATTTATTAAAGCACCTTGTGATTCCATATTTTGTATTCAATATTTAAGATTTTCTTATTCGCTAAACTCAATATAATAGGACATTAAGTACATTTTCTGCAAACTTTAAAAAATTTTTATTAGCTTTTTACACAATATTACTTTGGTTAACTTCGTTGCTTACCTCCCCACTGACTATCATAAAAACCATCAATGATAATAAACAAGTCGTAGAACTCTAAAATATGTTCGAACGTTTCACTGAAAAAGCTATAAAAGTTATTATGCTAGCTCAAGAAGAAGCTAGAAGACTAGGTCATAACTTTGTAGGTACAGAACAAATTTTACTTGGATTAATTGGTGAAGGAACGGGAATAGCAGCAAAGGTATTAAAATCAATGGGAGTAAATTTAAAAGATGCTCGAGTTGAAGTAGAGAAAATTATAGGTCGAGGATCAGGTTTTGTAGCTGTAGAAATACCTTTTACACCTAGAGCAAAAAGAGTACTAGAACTTTCTTTAGAAGAAGCAAGACAATTAGGTCACAATTATATTGGAACAGAACATTTATTATTAGGATTAATTAGAGAAGGCGAAGGGGTAGCAGCTAGAGTTCTCGAAAACCTTGCCTTAGACTTAACAAAAATCCGTACGCAAGTGATCAGACTTTTAGGTGATACTTCAGAGACAACTACAAGTACTACCCAAAATAAAGGTAAAACTCCAACTTTAGAAGAATTTGGAAGTAATTTAACTCAAAAAGCGGCAGAAGGAAAACTGGATCCTGTGATCGGAAGACAGAAAGAAATTGAACGTGTGATTCAAATTTTAGGTCGTAGAACAAAGAATAATCCAATATTAATTGGTGAACCCGGAGTTGGTAAAACCGCTATAGCAGAAGGTTTAGCACAAAGAATTACCAATAGAGATGTCCCAGATATTTTAGAAGATAAGAGAGTTGTAACGCTGGATATAGGACTTTTAGTTGCTGGTACAAAATATAGAGGAGAATTTGAAGAACGTTTAAAGAAAATTATTGATGAAATTAGAGTTGCAAATAATGTTATTTTAGTTATTGATGAAGTTCATACTTTGATAGGAGCTGGTGCTGCCGAAGGTGCTATCGATGCTGCTAATATACTTAAACCTGCTTTAGCTAGAGGTGAAATGCAATGTATAGGTGCAACAACTCTTGAAGAATATCGAAAACATATCGAAAAAGATCCAGCTTTAGAAAGAAGATTTCAACCAGTAATTGTGGGTGAACCAAGTGTTGAAGAAACCATTGAAATTTTGTATGGATTACGAGATAGATATGAAAAACATCATAAACTTGTAATTTCTGATGAAGCTTTAACTGCAGCAGCTAAATTTGCAGACCAATACATTGCAGACAGATTTCTACCAGATAAAGCAATTGACTTAATAGACGAAGCAGGGTCTAGAGTTAGATTACTTCATTCCCAACTTCCTCCTGCAGCCAAAGAACTAGATAAAGAGCTTAGGGAAGTTCTAAAACAAAAAGATGAAGCTGTGAGAGGGCAAGATTTTGAAACAGCTGGACAACTTAGAGATAGAGAAATGGAAATCAAAGCTCAAATTGCAGCAATAGCACAAAGTAAGAAAGGAGAAGATGAACCATCCAAAGAAGTATCGGTTGTAACAGAAGAAGATATTGCGCAAATAGTAGCCGCTTGGACAGGAATCCCCGTTAACAAAATGACTCGGAGCGAATCTGAAAAATTACTTCAGATGGAAGAAACTCTACATGGTCGCATTATTGGACAAGATGAAGCAGTTATAGCAGTATCCAGAGCCATCAGAAGAGCTCGTGTTGGCCTGAAGAATCCAAATCGTCCTATAGCAAGTTTTATTTTTTCAGGTCCAACTGGCGTAGGAAAAACAGAACTAACAAAAGCTTTAGCGTCTTATTTTTTTGGATCTGAAGAAGCAATGGTGCGGTTAGATATGTCAGAATATATGGAACGACATACTGTATCAAAACTTATCGGTTCTCCTCCAGGTTATGTTGGGTATAATGAAGGGGGACAGTTAACAGAGGCAGTAAGAAGACGTCCATATACTGTTGTGTTATTCGATGAAATTGAGAAAGGACATCCAGATGTTTTTAACCTATTGCTACAAATTTTAGAAGATGGAAGACTTACCGACTCAAAAGGAAGAACAGTAGACTTTAAAAATACTCTTCTAATTTTAACTTCGAATGTAGGATCAAAAGTTATTGAAAAAGGAGGCGGAGGTCTAGGTTTCGAACTTTCTGAAAATGCTAGTGATACACATTACAATAGAATAAAAAGTTTAGTAAATGAAGAATTGAAACAATATTTCAGACCTGAATTTTTAAACCGATTAGATGAAATCATCGTATTCCGTCAACTAACAAAAGACGAAGTCGGAGAAATTGCAGAAATAATGTTAAAAGAAGTGTTTACAAGAATATCTGAAAAAGGAATTCAATTAGAAGTAACGGCAAGATTTAAGAGTCATTTAATTGATGAAGGATATAACCCTATTTATGGAGCACGTCCACTTAGAAGAGCAGTTATGAGATTATTAGAAGATACTCTATCTGAAGAATTTCTATCCGAAAAAATTAAAGAAGGTGATACAGCTGTCGTTGACGTAGATAATGATGGTAAAGTCCAAGTTTTATTAGGTGAAAAATTAGAGTTAGCGAAAGTTTAATTATGCATCGTCAGAAATCTTTATTCTGACGATCTAATATTAATTAAAAATAGATTGTCAAAAAAACAAAATTAAGTTATAAAGAAGACACAGTATAGCCGGGATAGCTCAGTTGGTAGAGCAGTGGATTGAAAATCCACGTGTCACCAGTTCAAACCTGGTTCCTGGCATAAAACATCTTATGTTACAAATATCATAACTAGTAATTAAATAATTTTTATATCTTTGTGTCTCATAAAAATTTTTTTTGCTATAATTGTAACGGATAGTAGGAGAGATGGTCGAGTGGTTTAAGGCGCAGCACTGGAAATGCTGTTTAGAGGTGACTTTAACGAGGGTTCGAATCCCTCTCTCTCCTGAAAATTATAATCTATTATTGACTTATAATTGTAAAACGTTGTATTATTGTCTTCATTAGCGTCCTTAGTTCAGTTGGTAGAACGCAGGTCTCCAAAACCTGATGTCGAGGGTTCAAGTCCTTCAGGGCGTGTAAAAATAAAATTCTTAATATACACAAGGAAATTAAGTATAGGGTATAATAAATCTTATCGACATGTCTCAATTGGATGAAGCATGAATTAAAATCATTACTAAAAAAAGATAAAAAAAATATGGCTAAAAAAGTTGTTGCAATCATAAAACTCGCTCTCGATGCTGGTAAAGCAACACCAGCACCTCCTGTAGGTCCAGCTTTAGGTCAGCGTGGTGTCAACATAGTAATGTTTTGCAAAGAATATAATGCTAAAACTGCGGATAAAATAGGATTTATCATACCTGTTGAGATCACTGTCTACGATGATAGAAGTTACACATTTATATTAAAAACCCCTCCAGCTTCAGTACTAATCAGTAAAGCTGCAGGCGTTTCAAAAGGGTCTGGAGATCCACAAAAGAAAAAAGTAGGCTCAATTACAAAAAAACAACTTGAAGAAATAGCCGAAACAAAATTGCCTGATTTAAACACCAAAAATAAAGAAGCAGCTATGAGAATTATTTTAGGAACTGCTAAAAATATGGGAATAACAATAAAAGAATAATACATAAAAACTAATGGCAAAAATTTCACAAAGAGTAAAAAAAATTCACGAAAAAGTTGAGCCTAGAGTGTATAAGGGGCTCGAAGCTTTACTTTTATTAAAAGAAACTGCAACAGCAAAATTTGTTGAAACTGCAGAAGCTCATATCAGTTTACGATTAGATACAAAATATGCAGATCAACAACTAAGAACTACAGTAATACTTCCAAAAGGAACAGGAAAAAAAATTAGAATTGGGGTTATAGCACAAGGAGATAAAGTTACTGAATCTTTAGCTGCAGGAGCCGATGTAGCTGGTTCAGATGAATTAATTCAAGATATCTTAAAAGGTATTATCAATTTTGATCGATTAATTGCAACACCAGACATGATGCCTGCCATAGCAAAATTAGGTAAAATCTTAGGTCCCCGAGGTTTAATGCCCTCTCCGAAATCGGGGACTGTTACATCCGATGTGAAGGCGGCTATCGACGAATTTAAAAAAGGTAAACTTGAATATAGAGCAGATAAAAGTGGTATTGTTCATTTACCTTTTGGAAAAACTAATTTTTCAGTGGAAGATTTACTTGCCAATTTAGAGATAGTACAGGAATCTATAGATAAAAATAGACCATCTGGTGCAAAAGGTCGTTATTGGAAAAGTTTTTATATTTGCAGCACAATGGGTCCTTCTATATCAATTGATATAAATAGTTTCCGTGACAAACTATTCAACTAAAAATTTAAATTTTTACTCATTCAATTCATAAGCAAAAAATATATCTAGATATGGCAACAAAAGTAGAAGAGATTATAGAACAATTAAAATCATTGACTTTATTAGAAGCAGCAGATTTAGTAAAACAGATTGAAGACACGTTCAATGTTAGTGCTTCCGCTTCTATGGGAGCTATCTCTATAGCTGCCCCAAGTGCTGGAACTGTTCAAGAAGTAGAAGAAAAAACAGAATTTGACTTAATTTTAGAAGAAGTTCCTGCAGATAAAAAAATCGCAGTACTTAAAGTTGTAAGAACACTTACGGGCTTAGGTCTTAAAGAAGCTAAAGATTTAGTAGAATCCACTCCAAAAAACATCAAAGAAGGAGCTTCCAAAGATGACGTAGAAGCTGCTAAAAAACAACTCGAAGAAGCAGGAGCAAAAGTAAAAATTAAATAAAAAATCCGAAGCTTAAGAAGCTTCGGATTTTTTAGTTAATTAAAATAAACCTAACGTTAAAGCTTGGTTAATAGGTAAACAAGCCCCAATTCCTAGCCATATAGCTACTACTACACTAAATAAAAATAATGCCATAGCAAATGGTCGACGGAATGGATTTTGAAATTTATTTACACTTTCAATAAATGGAACTGTTATTAAACCTACTGGCACAGAAGCCATAGATAAAACACCCAATAATTTGTTAGGAATAACTCTCAATAAGTTGAAAGTTGGGAAGAAATACCATTCTGGAAGAATCTCTAAAGGTGTAGCAAAAGGATCTGCCTTTTCACCTAAAGGAGATGGAGATAATACAGATAAACCAATTACACAACCAAGTGTGCCTAGAATTACTACAGGAAACATGTATAACAGATCATTTGGCCATGCTGGTTCACCATAATAATTGTGACCCATACCTTTAGCTAACTTTGCGCGTAGCTTAGGATCTGTTAAATCCGGTTTTTTTAATACTGACATATAATTACTCCTAAACTAAAAATATAATATAAAATATAAGCCTATAAAGGTCCTGAAATACCCTGCTTTCTAATCATTAAAAAATGAGTAAGCATTAATACAGCTGCAGCTACTGGTAGAACAAATGTATGAGCACTATAAAATCTAGTCAATGTAGTTTGACCTACACTTACGCTACCTCTAAGAAGCTCTACTAATAGGCTTCCAACTACCGGAATAGCTTCTGGAACTCCAGTAACAATTTTACAAGCCCAATAGCCAACTTGATCCCATGGTAAAGAATATCCAGTTACTCCAAATGAAACAGTAACAACAGCTAAAGTTACACCAGTTACCCAAGTTAATTCTCTGGGTTTTTTAAATCCACCAGTTAAATAAACTCTAAATATGTGCAGAATCATCATCAGAACCATCATACTTGCAGACCATCTATGTAAAGATCTGAATAACCATCCATAGTTTACTTCTGTCATAATATACTCTACCGATGCGAAAGCTTCCGCTACGGTAGGTCTATAGTAAAAAGTCATTGCGAATCCAGTCGCAACTTGGATAATAAAACAAGTAAATGTAATTCCTCCTATACAATAAAAAATATTTACATGTGGTGGAACATACTTACTTGTAATGTCATCGGCTATAGCTTGAATTTCTAGACGCTCTTCGAACCAATCGTAAACTTTACCCATAATAAAAATAAAATGAAAATATATCAGAGAATTTTAGTAAACACTATATGAAATTTTGCTTACAGCCTAAGTGCACCTATTATATCATAAAGATATCCGGAAAAGGAGAAGATGCAATCAAATGTCTTTAAAAAGGAAAAAAAAATGATTCGTGTATTAATGATAGATAATGAAGAAAAAACATTACTTCTAACGAAAACGTACTTTTCCAGAGTCGATATTCAAATTGTACCAGTTCGAACAATTCTGAATGCATGGACTGAATTAGAAAAGGGGTATTTAGAATGTATTATTATAGATATAATAATACCTAATAACGATGCTTATTCGTTCATAGAAGACGTAAAAAAGAACAAAAAATTTCAATATATACCATTTGTATTCCTTACTGCAAAAGGATTAACTGAAGACAGGATAAAAGGATATAAACTAGGATGTCATTCATATTTGTCTAAACCTTTTGATCCTGAAGAATTACAGGCTATTGTTGAGAATATTATTGTAAAGAAAAAAAAGTTTTTACACCCAATAATAAAAAATTATCTTGTTTTAAAAGAAATTAGATTAAAGCTAAACCATAAATATAGAAATTCTTTTTCTAATGAACTCAAATTAACTTTGAGTTCCCAAGAAAAGTTAATATTAAATCAAATTTTAATTGGAAAATCGAGTCAGTATATTGCTTCTGAATTAAAAATTAGCAAAAGAAACGTTGAAAAATACATTACGAAAATTTTAGATAAAACTCAAACCAAAAACACGTCCGAGTTACGTGCTCTACCATGGGACTTAATGTAGGGCGAATGACGGGAATCGAACCCGCGAATAATGGAACCACAACCCATTGCCTTAACCCCTTGGCTACATCCGCCTAATATAGTTATATACTATCTTAAGATAGAAAAAAAGTAAATAGAAACATCATCAATAAAAACCTTAGAAAACAAGTCGGTCTTAATCACTGACTACTTATTTTCTAACAAGTTTACTACATATTCTCATATGAATTTAAGATTCAAAACTATTCGATTTTGTAAAAGTTAAACCATTATCCTGGGAATATCTTTCCATAAACCTCATAAACCTATCCCAAGACTCCTTATTTTGCATTATATGAATGGCCTCTATACCTTGTGGTTTACCATTTACAAAACGGGCATTTACATCACGAGTAATAATTTGACCCTCTTCGTCAATAAGATACATCCCAGTAATCGTTCCTTTCTGAGTAGTGCTACTCTCTAATACTTTAGGATTTGAAAATCTAAAAGTTGCTGTACCAGTACTACCATCCCTAGATCTAGTTAATCTAACGTCTGGTATAACATCTTCGTTAACACCCTGAATAAATTGTATTACAGCCATGGATAATTCTAGTTATATAAATATTTAATACTATTATAGCATCATGTACCTCTAGACTAAAAAAGTAACAGTTTTAACTTATCTGGGGTGGGAGGATTCGAACCTACGAGTGGCGGAGTCAAAGTCCGCTGCCTTACCACTTGGCGACACCCCATAAAAAGCTCAATGGTTTTATATTAGCATTCTGAATAACCATGTCAAGCATTCTTTATTTTATATTCAGTTTTAAACTTGTGCAAGGAGGGATTCGAACCCCCGACACCGTGGTTCGTAGCCACGTGCTCTAGTCCACTGAGCTACAAGCACTTTGCAAATGCAATATAAATATAACATACATAAGTAGTTATTATCAAGAACTTAGTAGACTTTTCATTCTTTTCGTAATTTTTAAGTACGATTCAGGCCTAATTTTCTTAATAATTTATAGTTATAGTTTATAAATTATAATTATCTGTATTAGTAGATTATATGTATTATTTTAGACTATAACCATAATTGGAGAAATCTATGAGTAAAGTTATCCTATATCAAGAAAATGCAAGAAGAGCACTAGAACGTGGAATGGATATTTTAGCAGAAGCGGTATCTGTCACATTAGGTCCAAAAGGTAGAAATGTAGTTTTAGAAAGAAAATTTGGAGCTCCGCAAATTGTAAATGACGGCGTAACCATAGCTAAAGAAATTGAGTTAGAAGATCACATTGAAAATACAGGCGTAGCTCTTATCCGACAAGCAGCTTCAAAAACTAATGATGTTGCAGGTGACGGAACAACTACCGCTACAGTGCTAGCACACGCTATGGTTAAACAAGGTATGAAAAACGTTGCAGCTGGTGCGAACCCAATAGCTTTAAAAAGAGGTATAGAAAAGGCTACCCAATTTGTAGTGAGTCAAATTTCTGAATATTCAAAACCTGTAGAAGACACAAAATCTATAACTCAAGTCGCAACTATTTCTGCCGGAAATGATGAAGAAGTTGGACAAATGATTGCAAATGCAATCGATAAAGTAGGTAGAGAAGGGGTAATTTCTTTAGAAGAAGGAAAATCCACATTCACTGAATTAGAAATGACTGAAGGTATGTACTTCGAAAAAGGATACATATCACCTTATATGGTTACAGACACTGATCGAATGGAAATTGTTCAAGAAAACCCTTATATTTTATTGACAGATAGAAAAATTACTTTAGTTCAACAAGAACTCGTTCCAGTTTTAGAATTAGTCGCAAAAACAGGCCGACCACTGCTAATTATAGCTGAAGATGTAGAAAAAGAAGCTCTAGCAACTTTAGTAGTCAATAAGATCCGAGGAATTTTAAATGTTGCCGCAGTACGAGCTCCCGGATTTGGGGATAGAAGAAAAGCAATGCTAGATGATATAGCGATTCTTACTGGAGGAGAAGTAATATCAGAGGATGCAGGTTTTAGCTTAGAATCATTAGAACTAGAACTATTAGGCCAAGCCCGTAGAATTACTATTACCAAAGAAGGAACAACTATCATAGCAGAAGGTAATGAAAGAGAAGTAAAAGCTAGATGTGAACAAATTCGACGCCAGATCGATAGTAGTGATTCTTCATATGAGAAAGAAAAATTACAAGAAAGACTGGCAAAATTAGCTGGTGGGGTAGCTGTTATAAAAGTGGGAGCTGCCACAGAAACGGAAATGAAAGATCGAAAATTGAGACTAGAAGATGCTATAAACGCAACTAAAGCAGCTGTCGAAGAAGGCATTGTTCCTGGTGGAGGAGCAACTTTGACACATATTTCTAAGGATTTGGAATACTGGTCAAAGGAAAATCTTTTAGAAGAAGAATTAATTGGAGCTTTAATTGTTGAAAAATCTCTCACATATCCGCTTAGAAGAATTATAGAAAATACAGGAGTAAATCCTGCTGTGATTATTGAAGATATAAAAGCTAGCGATTTTAATATTGGATATAACGCTTCTACAGGTGTAATCGTCGATATGTATGAAGAAGGAATAATAGATCCTGCAAAAGTTACTCGCTCTGCACTGCAAAATGCTGCTTCTATCGCAAGTATGATTTTAACAACTGAATGTATAGTAGTAGATAAACAATAGTATAAAATGGAAGTATTCGACTTAAATTCGTATAAGTTTTATACTTCCAAAAATTGTACTGTGTAAAAATTTTTTGTCTTTATAAGAAGGCAAATATAATTCTCGATAGTTATATTTTTCATAAAGAAATTTTTTATAACCAATAATTTTACCTTCTTCGTCTATTGATACTGACATTAAACTATTAAAACTTGATAAAAATTTTGTGTTCTGGCTTTTATATAGAAAATCAATTAATAATTTTTTTTCTAAATTAGAAAGATTAATAAGCCTTTTTTTAGTAGATATCTCAAAACTAAATTCCGTTTTATTTAATAAAGTCTTTTCACTAAAAATATAATAAAAAGATCTACTAACAAAGAAATGATAGGCAATTCCAAAATATAATAAGAAATAAGAAAAACTAAATTTCTTAAATAAAGTCCTAATATTCATTGGTACATAATTCATAAAGGCTACTGATTGCTAAAGTGTTCATATAATTCGAATCTAAGATGGTTTTATTAGACTTTAGTGATCTTTCAGATGAATTTCCTGAATCTCGTGTAAATTTTTTAAAATAATTAATAATTAGTCGGTTTGTGACTTTACCTGATAAAACTTTCTTCAATTTGGTTGTATAAATAAGTTTTAAAAATATTTTTAATAGACTTACTTTATCTTCTAAAATTAAGTTTTCATCTTTCGAAAAAGCTGTGCTATACGAATATAGAATTTTAAATTTTACTTGAGTTTCTAAAACAGTTTCTAGAGTAATATTTGTGTAATCTAACATTATAAATTTTCGTAGATTTGAAGGTTTATGAGAAGATACCATCTTTGGTATCTTTTCAATAAATACTAGTTTAGCTGTTTCCGGCAAAAATAAGATCTGGAAATTTTGATTGAACTTCTGCAAGAGAAGACTTTTTACCATTTTCCTGCCAATAATTAATTATTTCTGTCGCTTTATTAAGTATTTCCACTGTTTCTCTTTCAGAAATCCAAGGTTTGGACTCTAATTCAGCTTTAATTTGTTCCCAAGCATCGTTTCGTGGCCAAAAAAAATAACATGTTAGAGGACTTGTGCTAGTACCAACGATCTGATCCACAGATAAAGCTACATTATTTTCTAACCATAGCACTTTTAGTGTAAATTTTGGCAATTGTCTTCTCCAATTTAAAAATTAAGCGTTCTTTTTATCTAATTTATTTCTTATTTAAGAAAGTTTATTCTTTTAAGTAAATTTTCCACCGTTAAGGTAGGTTGTGCTCCCTGTTCTAGTCTAATCTTAATACGAGATAAATTTACATTTACTTCTTTTGTTCGAGGATTATAAAATCCTAATTCCTCAATAGCTCTACCATCTCTTTTACTATTGCTTGGCATAACTACAAGTCTATAACTTATCTGACCTTTGCGACCGTATTTTTTTAATCTAAGTTTTATCATTGTTTTTGTTATTTTAATTCATTTATTTCCAGAACTACCTTTCTATAATACGTTTTAGATTATTTGAATAGTCTTTCTTATAGATTATTTTTTATAAAAATTTTAACTACTCGTTAACCCTATGTTACTTGCAATTTGCATCACGCATTGTAGTAATATAAAACCTAAAATTGGTGAAATATCAATACCTACTAAAGGAGGCACTATCCCTCTAAACATTCTTAAATAAGGATCTGTTAATCTGCTCAATGAGTAAAAAGGTTGCCCATACCAATTCACATTTGGAAACCAGGTTAAAGATACTCGAATTAGTAATAAAATTAGATATATCTGTAGAAATCCCAAAAAGGATGAAAAAAGTAAAGTTATAGAGTTTGTCATAGAATTGTTTATCTGTATTTAAAATACATCAACATTTATTTTCTGTACTATCTTTATTATAAAGCTATAATATTACAATTATCTGTTTAATCTTTGTTTAAGTTTAAAAATTTCTTTTATTTGATTTTATGGAAAGAGAGACTAAATTTTTGCCTTGGGTTTGGGGATTCACAACGTCAGCAGAGAATTGGAATGGAAGGTTAGCCATGCTAGGTTTTCTGTTTACATTACTCATTGAATTCTTTACTGGTAAAGGAGTAATCCATTTTATCGGATTTATTTAAAAACATAAAAAGACCTATGTTTAAAAACATAGGTCTTTTTTATATTTTAATCTAATGGTCTTAAAGAAAGAGTAGGTTCGTTTTCACGATTAATACCTTTTTCAAAACCAGCAGCAGCAGCTCTAGCACGACCAGCATGCCAAAGATGTCCGATATAAAATGCAAAGCCTAAGAAGAAGTGAGCACAAGTTAACCAGCTACGAGGAGATACAAAGTTTACAGAATTTATCTCTGTAGCCACACCACCCACGGAGTTTAATGATCCTAAAGGAGCATGTGTCATGTATTCAGCGGCTCTTCTTTCTTGCCAAGGTTGAATATCATTTTTAATTTTATTCAAATCTAGACCGTTAGGACCTCGTAGAGGTTCTATCCAAGGGGCTCTTAAATCCCAAAAGCGTTGTGTTTCTCCACCGAGGATAATCTCACCACTCGGAGATCGCATTAAGTACTTACCAAGACCTGTAGGACCCTGTGCAGAAGCTACGTTAGCTCCTAGTCTTTGGTCTCTTACTAAAAATGTAAAAGCTTGTGACTGAGAAGCTTCTGGACCAGTTGGACCATAGAATTCGCTAGGATAAGCTGTATTATTATACCAAGCATATTGGCTAGCAATAAGAGCCATCAGAGATACAGCTACTAAACTGTAAGATAGGTATGCTTCTCCAGACCATACATAAGCTCTACGAGCCCATGCAAAAGGTTTAGTTAAAATATGCCAGAATCCGCCAACAATACAAGTTAATCCTATCCAGATGTGACCACCAATAATGTCTTCAAGGTTGTTAACACTTACGATCCATCCGTCTCCTCCCCAAGGAGATTTTAGGACGTAACCGAAGATTACCACTGGGTTTAAAGTAGGATTGTCTATGATGCGAACGTCTCCACCACCTGGAGCCCATGTGTCATAAACTCCACCTAAATACATAGCTTTGATCACTAATAAAAGAGCTCCAAAACCTAATATAATTAAATGTATACCAAGGATTGTAGTAATTTTATTTTTATCTCGCCAGTCGTAACCAAACGCAGGGAATGATTCTTCTAAAGTATCTGGACCTATAAGTGAGTGGTAAACACCACCGAATCCTAAAACTGCTGAAGAAATTAAATGTAAGACACCTACTACGAAATACGGGTAAATGTCAACAATTTCACCACCGGGACCTACGCCCCAACCTAGAACTGCTAAATGAGGAAGAAGGATTAAACCTTGTTCGTATAAAGGTTTTTCTGGGATGTAATGTGCAACTTCAAATAATGTCATAGCACCGCACCAGAAAACCATTAATCCTGCGTGAGCTACATGAGCTCCAAGGAGTTTTCCAGAAACATTAATTAAACGAGAGTTACCGGACCACCAAGCAAAACCTGTAGATTCAATATCGCGACCTGCAACACTTAAACTTGAATTAAAGGGCGTTTCCACGTGGTAAGACCTCCTCAGGGAATATAAAGTTTTCATGAGGCTGATCTTGCGCAGCCATCCAAGAACGAATACCTTCGTTTAGAAGAAGATTTTTTGTATAGAATGTTTCAAACTCTGGATCTTCAGCTGCTCTAAGTTCTTGAGATACAAAATCGTATGCTCTTAAATTTAGCGCAAGTCCTACGATTCCAATAGCACTTGTCCAAAGACCTGCTAGAGGAACAAATAACATAAAGAAATGCAACCATCTTTTATTAGAAAAAGCTACACCAAAAACTTGTGACCAAAATCTGTTTGCAGTTACCATGGAGTATGTTTCTTCTGCTTGTGTAGGTGTAAATGCTCTAAATGTGTTAGCTGCATCTCCATCTTCAAATAGAGTATTTTGTACAGTTGCGCCATGGATAGCACATAATAAAGCTCCACCTAAAATCCCAGCTACACCCATCATATGGAATGGATTTAATGTAAAGTTGTGGAAACCTTGTATGAACAATAAGAATCTGAAGATAGCAGCAACTCCTAAGCTTGGAGCAAAGAACCAGCTAGCTTGTCCTAGAGGATACATTAGGAACACAGAAACGAAAATTGCGATAGGACCTGAGAAAGCGATAGCATTATAGGGTCTTATACCTACTAATCTAGCGATTTCAAATTGTCTTAAGCAGAAGCCTATCAATCCAAAAGCTCCGTGAAGCGCACAAAAAGCCCACAGGCCACCGATTTGACACCAGCGAGTAAAATCTCCTTGAGCCTCTGGACCCCATAATAGTAGTAAAGAATGCCCCATACTATTTGCTGGAGTAGACACTGCAGCCGTAAAGAAATTACAGCCTTCTAAATAAGAACTTGCCAAACCATGTGTATACCAAGATGTAACAAATGTTGTTCCTGTAAACCATCCACCTATAGCTAAATAAGATGTTGGGAACAATAATAATCCAGACCATCCTACAAATACGAAACGGTCTCTTTTTAACCAGTCATCTACAAGGTCGAACCATCCACGACCTTCTTCTTGCCCAATTGCTATGGTCATAGTTAATTCTCCAAAGCTTTATCTATATAAGTAGCTTTTAACTTTTTCTACTTGTCTTTATAATTTATGATCTTATTATAAGTTATAATTGTATAAAAGTATTCAATTTATTTTTCAAAATTTAAAAATTTTATCCACTTTTTAATCTAATTTTTGTAATTCGGTTATTTTTTGAAATAGATAACCAGTACCTCTCGCAGTTAGTATTAAGTCTGGATTACTAGGATCTTCTTCAAGTTTTGATCGAAGTCTCGATATATGTACATCCACTACCCTCGTATCTACATGTCTTTCCGGTGTATACCCCCATACTTCTTGCAGTATAGAGGCTCTGGAAAATGCTTCTCCCGATTTACTAATTAGTAATTCTAATAAACTAAATTCCATTCCTGTTAATCGAATTTTTTCGTTATGCTTGTACACTTGCCTCCGATTTGTGTCAATTTTTATTCCTCCCATAGAAATAATGCCTGATGTAGCAATATGGGTATTTTGAGAGAGTTTCTCAACACGGCGTAAAATAGCTTTTATACGAGCTTCTAGTTCCTTTGGTGAGAAAGGTTTTACTATGTAATCATCTGCTCCTAATTCTAACCCTGTTATTCGATCTGCAACGTCACCTAAAGCTGTTAGCATAATGATGGGAATTTCTGATTCCTTTCTAATCTCTTGACATACTCCATACCCATCTAACTTTGGCATCATAATGTCTAGAATTATAAGTTTGGGCATTTCTTTCTTGTACACTAACAAAGCTTCTTCTCCATCTGCAGCGGTTACAACTGCATAGCCTATTAGCGATAGCCGGGTTTCGAGGATTCGGCGAATACTAGATTCGTCGTCAACCACTAGGATTTTTTCTTTGTGGCTCTCCAATATAGTTACTCCTTATAAATTTATCTTTATATTAAAAATATGTAGTCTCTCTACACACATATATTTATGTCCTATCTACTGTGTGGAATTGTATAGAATTAGATTTGTAGATTTTATTTTACTAAAAAATTTTTCAGGGGTTGACAATTCTGTGAAAGAAGTACTACTGTGAAACTCAGGATTTGAAGAAACAAATTCACCAAAACTTGCTAAACATAAGTTTTCTGAAACGTATATTTCTAAATCACAATTAATTTTGGATACTATGGAGAGTTTGATCCTGGCTCAGGATGAACGCTGGCGGTATGCTTAACACATGCAAGTCGTACGAAGATCTTCGATCTTAGTGGCGGACGGGTGAGTAACACGTGAGAATCTACCCTTAGGAAGAGGATAACAGCTGGAAACGGTTGCTAATACTCTATACGCCGAGAGGTAAAAGGATCTATCCACCTTAGGAAG
>Ga0114980_10000018_pt1 | contig 100061 bp, 120 predicted proteins | sample S_140806_EF_Meta_FD_87018 | JGI IMG/M metagenome (GOLD analysis project Ga0114980, IMG submission 87018) | Freshwater microbial communities from Lake Simoncouche, Canada to study carbon cycling - S_140806_EF_MetaG | ecosystem: Environmental > Aquatic > Freshwater > Lake | place: Lake...
AATCGCAATGTCCTTTTTAGCCTGACCTCTGTAGACAATTCTACTGGTAGTTGACCCATACTTTTTGATGATATCTCCAATCTCCTTTGCATTATTGCAGTTGTAGTAGATTGCGATATAACACACCAGTACCGCTTCTTCTTGGGGTGTAAGTTTCATTACTTACGACTGCGACGAGTTTTGCGGGCACGACGCTTGGATTTCTTGGTGCGACGACCACCACCTGGCAAGATGTTCAGTGTTCCATATTCAATCTTAGTGTCCGCAGGGAACGGTTTGTTACCACTCACTAACGGATTGGTATTCGGATTCTTTTTCCACCATTTCTCAAGTTCATCCCGATTGAAGATCCAACCATTCTTCTCTCCGATCCGAATCACACGGTCACCCTGTTTGAACTCGTCTCCAGTGAAGATGTCTGAAGGTTCAAGCTCGGATTTCTTAACATCAAACACTACCTCAACAATCGGAGCGGGCGGAACATAATCGTAATAGGCATAAGTATTATTGAACTCCACAAGTCCCTGATCGCGCCCGTTCTTGTCTTTGACATCCTTAAACGTGCCTCGTTCACCATTCGCCGATCTGGATACAAAGGTGCCCGTGTACGGGATCAAAGGGTCGTATCCATAGCCCCCGGGAAATCTAAATGCAAGATCACCGATCGTATAGGTTCGTCCTTCAACGATATCCTTGAACAGCATTATTATACGCTCTGAATAAATTCCCAGTTCAGGTAGTCACAGATCTTCTTCCAGATCTGATCGTGGGCAATCAGGCGGTCCCGGGACTTCAATAGAGGAAAGAAGACCTTATATTCATCCAAGTCCAGCAACTCAAAGAACTTGTACAGGATATATGAATAACTCAGAAAGTTGGTCCTGTCGTTGGGACAATAGAGCAGAAACGGAGCCTGAATCTCCTGAAACATTGCACGAACCTTTTCCTCGATTTCCGGGGTGATGGTAGGTGGAGGATTTCCATTCAACCGGCTCAGTATGTGAGCACGGTGCTCGTAGTACTTGGATCGCCCCAGCTTCTTTAGAATCTGACGTATGTCTTCCTCCGACAGGTCAGCAATATTATCAATGCGACGCTTCTTGATCTCAAGAATGACCTCATTCATAACCTCTTCGGGAATAATGGTGGATTCCTTCGCTTGGAATTGATTAAGGATCTCATTCAGATGATTAATCTTTTTGTAGGCGTAATTGTTCCTCTCCTTTGGGGGATCACGGAACGATGGGAAATCCGATACAACCAACGCATACTCCTCCGACCCGCAACTCGGACACACAAGAATGCCTTCCGAACTGATCTCTTCCCGCGCAGTGTTGCACGCGACACAATGTTCCGTCAGCAACTGAGTGGCTTCAGGTCCGTTCGTGAGCTTCATACGAGTGACATACTCGTCGAACATCTGCTTCTTCGATAATCCTGTGTCCGTCATGGGCACATTTGCGACAAAGAATTTAAGGAACGTATTGGCATCTTTTGGGAGTGGAGCGGATGGCGCAGATGTCGCATCCTGTTTTCCATAATAGTCAAGTAAGATATCCATGTTTTTCATGTAGTACTCCTCCACCGGATTGGACTGAGCAAGTTCCTGTTCTATCTCGCGAATCTGCGAATCCACGTGCGAACACCTCACAATGTCTGTGATTTCATTGGAGGCACTTAAAACTTCCCGCTGACTTTGAAGTTCAGCAATCCGGGCTTTTAGTTCCTCCTGCTTAGCACCCGAATCCCGCAAACCCTGTACCTGTTCCTGATGGACAGAGTCCAGCGTCCCCATTGACGATCCGCTCGTCCCCACGTCCCTGGTTTTCCGAATTCGGAACACGTCCATTTACAAACTCTTCAGTCTGCTTCCTGAAGACCGGATTTGTCAACATGCAGGGGCGTTGGCGTTTTAGTGCCACGAAGGTAGGTTCATATGGCATGTTGTAATGTGTCGTAATATAGGTCAGCGCCAAGAAGGCAGAGCGATTAATCCCACACTGACAATGGACAAAGACAGTTCCTGATCCAGGTGCACGCAAAAAAGCCGTCAATGTCTCTTCAAATGTAGAATACCAATCCAAAATGTTAGAGTGGAGAGTATCGTGGGCACTCAGACATGCGTATCGGGTTGGAAATGTATTTTTGAACCAGACGGGAGAGTCCTCGGGAAATGCACAGTTAATGACATGCGTAATCCCATATTTACGTGAAAAACCCTGTGACAACATCTCGCCTGCTCCGACTAAGATGCGCGGGTAAAACCATGCGGGTGGTTGCTGTAGATATACAGGTCGGAGGAACATTACTTCTTTAAGCCTACTTGTCTTTAACCGAAACGTTCGCGCATCTCTGAATACGTCATTGGAGTATTCTTATGCTCTTCCCATGCCTTAAACTGATCTTGAAGGCTCATATCTTTCGGAAGTGCCAGAAACTTGAGTCGTGCAACCTCTGCCTCTAATGCTTCAATACGCTCCTCAAGCTCAATGATTTTGACTTCCAGTACCATGTATAGATTTGCGGTCGATGCGTTATTCATCTTTACTGTATACATCATACTCATTGAGATACATTTCCATTTTCTCCGGAGAGATGTGACCTGCATCAAGGTATCTCAAAAGAGTTTTTAGGTCAAGTTTCGGCATCGGAGCTTCAACAACCCCGCCTGAATGTTCACGATGAATCTGCTGTAGACCTGACAACTTTCGGAAGTAATGGTTGACCCAATGAAATGCCATCTGATGTGGCTTGCCTCTTGCAAGAGCTCCATGATAGGAGATCCCTGTTCTCTTCACAAGTCCTTCCTCAGTCAACCGAGTGACAATGAACATTGACCGACGGGGATCGGGTGTATCAAATACATCGTAATGATGATCGGAGGAAATCCTCTGAAACTCTCGGACCAGTTCTGGAAGAATCTTTTTTACAGCTTTGAAATTGTAAAAACCGTAATAAATGTCCTGACTTGAAAGATCGCAGTTCAGGACATCATAAATATATACGCTACATGCGTTGCAATGTTGAGGTGTTGTCATTAGTACTTTACCAGGAAGTCTCCTTCCTAAGCATGCGATCCTGGATGCTCTCATCATCATCTGTAACAGGAAGCTCTGCAGACTGCTCTTCCTCGGGATTGTTGATAACCCGTGGAACGAACTTTACCTGCATTGCAATGTGTGAATATCCAGAATATTCAACTGTAATCTTGACATGACCAACATGCTCCTCAAGACGCTGGATGATTCCGTAATCACTGATCAGCTTATATTTATCAATATCATCAACCTCAGGATCATTACAAGTCACATACCGAGGAATGTTAGGAATATGAAGGACAGGCGGCTTACGATTGAAGAGAGCCTTTGCAAATACCTTTACTGGGCCCGCTGACTCGATATAGCCGAGAAACTCATTAAAGACTTGAGAACCCACATTCCTATGATAATCATTTCCGCGATTGATAGATGCCATAATGTACTTGCACTCGGAGTTGTTGATGAGAGGCATTTGTCTTACAGTTACAGCTTCAGTGTAGATCCATTTTAGCCGAGGAAGCTCAACAGGAACACGTTCAGCAGATGTGACACAACAACTGCTGCGGCACCCAGAACACCTGCACCCTGCCAGGACACAACGCCACCCGATGTGTATGCATTCGGGATGTATCGGAGCAGAAGATCACGAGGAGCCGACAATGACAAGATCACCGTAGCCAAAAAGAAGGAGATGTACAGAGTCAGATTGGCCCACATCATCCGCATCATAGGGAGAGATGGCTTGAAAGAAGGCGCCATCTGTGTGCGCTGGATATGGTCCGAACCAGACACGCCGTGCATGGGAGGCAAAGATTGTGGGAGCTGGGGCGAAGGAAGTAGGGCGTCCAGGGAAGTTGAATCGTCCATTGTTTATGAAGGAGACGGGATTTCACAAGTTGCATCTTCCACGCGATATTTGTAGCATTTTCCATCTACCTTGACCGTCTTATCTTCAACATCCTCCAGGGGCACTCCAAGAATGCGATACGTGGCGTAGTTACGGTGAAACAGGAGTACGGAGATCCCAAGCCCGATGATAAAAGAGAAAAAGGGACCCGCACGTTCAAGTGATTTTGTGATGTCTAGCATTACTTCTTGTTGAGACTTGCGAGTAGATTGAAGGAATCGGCTTCAGCTCCACATGGAACTTCAATCGCATGGGTCCGAACGCATCCTGTATCTGTATGGAAGATGTCCTTATCATGGGGAGATGGAACGGCGATTTGTTGGCGCGTTGGCGGAACGATAATGCACGCAATCAACATTCCCACGATGATCCCCGCTACAATCCAGAGGAGATGGAACATTATACTACAGCGGGAACAACTTTCGCGGGCTTCAGTTCCATATATTTAAAATATGCGAGTGCAACCGGTGTCGTGATCAATCCAGAGTAGGGGATGAGAATCGCCAACCCTGTCAGCACATATGCGAGGATCAGCTTGTTTTGAAGAACAAAGAGCCGATACGGCGCAACAATGCTAAAAACCCAAAGCAGGGTCATTATGATCGTAAGTGCGATCTTGCCGAACTGCATCAAGATTTCCCATGTTCCGCCTGAAAAGGTCTCGGGCATTTTGAAGGGAGCCACTGCTGGCTTTTCACCCATCTTCACCTTCTGTCCATCGGGGACTGCAATTACCTTTTCCACTCCATTTGCATCAATGATTGTAAGAGTCAAACGGCGTCCCGTGACAATGTTTGCAGAGGATTGGGCTTCGGCAACCTTTCGTTGAAGAGCACTGGACTCAAGTTGATTCTTTTGAAAGTCAATACACTTTTTGTCCTGTGCATTTCCACCACAAAGCTTAACGGCATCTTCATTAATCTGTGTCTTCTCAGAATCATCAAGTGATACAGTCTTGGATCCGGACAACAAGTCAACTGCTGGAACAATGGTATTGTCTGCAACCAGATCCAAATAGCCATCCTTTGCCTTTTCAATCATTGACTTGGTAATATCAGTTGTGGATTTTTCATCTCCCCAGGTGGCACTCTTAATTGTGATGCTCATTATTAGTTAGCGAATACGAAATTCGCAAGACCGCTTACGATACGAAGGAAGTTGATTGACTCAACATACACACCTAGATTATACGTGTAGGCAAAGATAACACTATCTCCATTCGTGTTGCGAACCACAGAGACAATACTGTCCGGGGGATACAGCAGAAGTCCCGTCTTAGGATCCGTCAGTAGAAGCTGAGCAGCCGTGACAATCACTGGATTAGGACTGAAGACCGTTGACTTCAGAACGCAGACGGTTGACTGAGATGCCACTCCCTGAGCGGTAGGAAGAGGCTGTTGAAGCCCCAGACGCAAGATCACCTTGTTAAACATGCTTCCATTGATTGCTCCACTGGGCTGATACATATCGTTATTCAGGGCAAATGAGTACATGTACACACCAGGTATCACAGGTGAATCTCCAGTTGTATGCTTGTACATCTGAAGAAGGGAGAAGTATCCGTTCGGCTTCACGGCAAATCGCTCCTTGCCATCCAACAAAATCTGTCCGGTTACGATCGGGTCACGGGGATACACCGAGCTAATTTGTAGCTGACCGCTCGAGTACATAAATGTCTGTGACTCAGTTGAGTTTGTGATAGACGAAAAGACATCATTTGCCACTCCGGTTGAGGTAAATGGGGCCACGTTGGGATTATCCCAGTTTGTGTAGTTATCCCAATCATTGATCAGAATCTTATCCGATCGCTGAGTGGACCATACAATACGAGTGACCAAATTGAAGAAAGGAATCTCAATATCCGAATTACCACCATACTGTCCTGGATTGTTAACAAAAGTAACTGTCTTCACTAAGAATGTCTGATCAGCGGTGGCTAACTGAGCCATCTCCATCTCCGTAAGGTAGATGAAATTACCCTCCAAATATGGATCGGGGAAAAATGTCGTTAAGGACGGATTGCTAATTCCTCCAGTCACAAGGGGTGGTGATAGAAATCTACCAATGCCATCATTCGAACGAATACGCTGTCCATATGTAGGACTCGCAGGGGCTACATCAATTACAGTATAAAGCTGGTTGAGTGGGCGAAAGGTTACATTGATGTACACATCCGAGTTCTGCATAGACACAAGAGGAAGTGCCATTCCTGGGTTCTCAGCAAACCAGAAATGTAGAGGAATAATCAACTGGCGAGACCGAATAGATGGTTCCGGAACCTTCGTATTTGGAATTCCTCCAGGTTGATTCAGAGGTGTCACTGCATGAGGGTATTGTCCGAGGCGTCCATACGCATTTGCCGGGTCCTTGAGCTCAGGAATATTACCAACCATCTGGTCAACGATTGCGCGCTTGTTAGGATCGTGAGTCAGATACGAGTAAAACTTAAGCCACTCACCTGTGAGTCTCTGAAGAACCACGCCGTTTGCAGTGATCTCAACGTAATCAATCAAGTTATAGCCAATATTTTCAATCCATTTGAATTCGTATCCAATTGAATTTGAACGTTGGTCATATCCAGCCGGCGGGAGGATATTGTATCCAAGATAGGAGAGGGGCGACCAAATATCGGGTAGGGTCAACAAAAGATAGGTATCGTGAAGCAACTGCGCATACCGGTCAATACGGCATGAAATCGTCCTCGTTGTCGTTGGCGAAAACTCAAGATTTGAAGCGGTAAATGTCATTCGGATTGACTCCATGGCGAAGTTTGTGTGGCGCCGATACACAGCGCGAAAATGCGTCATAGAGGGGCTCCCGTGGACAAGTTCATTCTGTGCTCCAATAGCAACCAGCTGGAGGAGTGCACCTGGCATTATTAGTATCTACAAAGAAGGGTTTAGACCAGATATGTCGTAGCCGATGTATTCGTCGGAACGCAGCAGAGCGATGTAAAGGTTTTTCCAAGTGTAGCGGGACCGTTTGTATTGATACCAACGCCTCCGACAAACATATCATACCTATCAGACTTATTGGCGATGACACCAATGTATTGGGTGTTGTCGCGGCGCTTCTGTGGTGGCTGAGCGACAGCCAGCGACTTCGCAATGATCTGGCGCTTCATTTGAGTCAAGTAATCTTGTGCCGAATTGACCTGCATTTGTGATTTATACGGGAAAAGAGTATCACAGTAAATGAGGTTCGTTCTCGTTAGCACACATGTGGACCAGACAACAGGCTATTCAAAAGTAGTCATTAATCTTCTGAAGCAACTGAGCACTCTAGCTCCAAAGGTGAAGACTTATCACTTTGGATTTCAGCGTCACCCGAGTAGGGGTAATCTTCGTAAGGTTCCGGATGGAGTCGTGGCGTATGATGCGGCTGCAAATGAGGACCCGAAGGAGGAGGGATTCGGATTCAACAAGATTCACGAGTATCTGGAGATGGTCAATCCTGACATCGTAATGATCTACAACGATCCTTTGATCATCCACCGGTTCATTGAGGCGATGAAGTTCAAGAAGGGGGAGTCTCCTTACAAACTTTGGCTGTATGTGGATCAGGTATATGAGGGAATTGCCCCTCCTTTGATTGAGACGATGAAGAACAACGCTGACCGCATCTACTGCTTCACAAAGTACTGGGCAGATGTCTTTTTCAAGTATGGAACATTCCCAGATGTTCGCGTTCTGGAGAATGCAGTGGATACATCCTTCTTTTCAAAGCTTCCAGTGTCTGCTCGTAGAACGATCCGAACATCTATGAATCTGGCATCCGATTCTATCCTGATGGTCAATGCAAATCGCAACACACAGCGTAAGCGTCACGATCTTGCAATTATGGGATTTGTAGAACTCCTCCGCCGTGATCCTAAGAAGCCCTATCACTTGATGATTGTCACTGGTCTGAATGGTCAGCAGGGCGCCTACTACGATATAAATCGTGTCTACCAGACAGAGCTCACACGTCATGGACTAGATCCTAAGGTGATGGCCACTCGTCTTATGATGGTGGATACGTCAGCAAAACCCGTTCCAGACTCTGCAATTAATGATATCTACAACGCAGCCGACATTGGTATCAATGTGTCCGACGGCGAGGGATTTGGTCTCTGTCAAATTGAGCACCTCTATACAGGAGCCCCTCAGATTGTAACGGATATTGGAACTTATCGCGCCTTCATGGATGAGAGCGTGTGCACGTTCATTCCTCCAGAGGATCGCACATATTTTCCAGGAACGATGCCCCTGGGTCTTTGGGCACCTACGTTTGACTACAAGAAGGTTGCCGATGCAATGGAGTCAGCAATCAAGACACTTCCCGAGAAGAAGGCGGCTGCATCGTCATATGAATTCAAGACATGGGATTCGGTATGCGCTAACTGGCTCTCCGATATTAGAGCAGAAATCGAATCGAAGTAGGGCTGATCAGCTCGCCCATTCGCAGTAAGCGCTGATTATCATCCCATGCGGGTCCATCAAAAATCTCCTTAGAATCAGGATCCAAGATCAGCGACATTCCCTTTACCAGAACCTTCTGAAGACGGCGATGTTTCCGAGATGTATTGCGGAGCACGGTCTCATCCAACTCTTCATTCTTGATGTTTGGCTTGAATGCCAGATCTTCACCCGTTGTTGTGCTGTCAAATCGCATACAGGATACAACCGGTCTCTCCTTGGAGTGGAGCTTCCGATGGATCTCGCAGTCAATCGCTGACTCCTTTAACAATAATGCAATCCGCTGACTAATGCGTTCCTTTTCGAAAGCCGTTTCGTAAAGGTATTCATCTGTGGACATGAACGTTTCCACTGGATCTCCTTCGTATCGCTTCATGACCATGTCATTACGCCGAATGGGCGTGATGTTGGGACCCTCTTGTGTCTTCTTTTGAGCATCCGAAAAAACCGAGATGTAGAAACTCACCTTGACTGTGCGATCCTCCATGGGCAATGTGGCGTGAGAGCAAATACGGATTGCACGACCAATGACCTGGTCATGACGGGCAGGTGTCCAATGGGGCTCAACGATGTGAACGTGGCGTACATTCGCCAATGTAATACCCTCTGCACCTGATGCTGATGCCATCAACAACTGCAGGATCTTCTTGGGGCGTTTGGCAACACTCTCTTTCAATGAGGCAGGGAAGTTCTTGGAATAGACGCCGTTGAAGATCTGACGGGTCAAATCACGCTCTTCCTCATTCTCCTCACCAGTGTAGAACGTATATGCAGGACGATCGTCCAGCATATTGGGGTCCTCCACCCATTGATTGGCTTGCTTGATGATCTTATACGGTTGCCATCCAGCCGTCTCCAAAATCGCTGACAAGATGCCCAATCCTTCCAACGCACGGTACTGAGAATACACGAACTGATTGTTTCCCAGGGACTTCTTGATATTCTTCAGGATTGCCAACATCTTAGGACTGAATGCCTCTAATGCCTTCTCAGACAGGTATTTAGCAGGGTTGGATTTGATGCGCTTAAGAACTTCATCGTTGTTTGGAGGCTTATCTTCCGTCACACCTTCTGCATTGACTTCCGCCACGCGCAGATCTGGAGGCGTTGCGTAATCACACACAAGACGCGTTGGCACACGGAACGTGCTGAGATTCTCATTTAGCTTGGAGCGACCACGGCGAGAGTCAATCTTCATCTCAATCCAACGGACCTCAAGGTAGCGTGTGAACTGTTCTGTAGACATCTCCACTTTTTCAAGGGTGTGCTCCATGTCAATACGACGCGGAAGCAGGCGCTCATCGGCACCTTTGAAATACGATACAAGACCCTGAATACGGCGACGAAACATCATTGGATTCTTGATGTTCAGACCATCTAGAAACAGAGTAGAGAACTCCTCGTAGTCCGTTGGTAAGCAAGTAAGCTGTTCGGTCGTGACGCGTTCAGAGGAGATTTCACCTCCACCAACATCAATCTCGATCTTGTTCTTGATAGATCCAACCCAATCGGCTGCTTGAGGGATGAATGGAAGGTCCTTCATATATTGAACGGCGACACGGTCACCCTCTCCATTATAGGTTGAACGAAACTGAGGTGGGTTCCGAGTCACCATCACGTGCTTTTTCAGTGCACTGAACTCAATCGTATCCACTTCGGGGATTGCACGAAATGCCTTAGTGATGCGCTCTTCATCCCATGTCGGAATCGTCTTGAATGGAATTGTGATCCGCTCAATCGGACCGCGCAGTAGGTTCATCATATATGCAATTTCATTTGGCGAGTTGATCACCGGAGTTCCAGACAAAGCAACCACTTTGCATCGTTTTGCATTGTAGATCGCTTCATAAAGCTTACCAGTAATCTCGGACTCGTTGATGACACGGGAAATTAAGTTATGGGCTTCATCAACAATCACAACAGAGTCATCATACATACCCTCCTTCGTGTATTCGGGGATATTGGTCCTGGTCAGACCGTTGTAGCGCACAAAGGTAAACCTCTGTTCAAGAAGATCGCTGATTTGTTCACGAATAGCCTTCTTATCCTGGGTTGAAAGGCTCTCAAAGTTGGGCTCATTTCCTGATGTTGTAGTGTAGATGCGATTGTGCTTGTCCATGAACTTTTCAGATATACCGAGCTTCTTCCCCTCTGCCCGGACCTCATCAGACATAGGCTTCACAGTCCAAAAGTTCTCAACTGCGTAAATCGGATCACCGCACTTCTGCAACTCCTCCTTGTAGTTCTTTTCAAGAGACGCCGGAACCATTACATACACCTTGCTCGTGGTCAATAACGATTCAGCTACTGCAATTGAAGAGCACGTCTTACCAGATCCTAACCCATGATAGACAAGCACGCCTCGGTAGGGAGTTTCAATCTTCAAGTAGTCCCGGATGATTTTTTGATACGGAAAAAGCTCCCGTCCGGTGCCCGTTCGCTGTGTGCAGAGGTCAATGTTTTTATCCTCTTCATCCAACGGCTCCTTGTCTTTTGCCCTGTAGTCTGACTTAATGAACATTCGGGTAATGGCATCTGAGAATGCCTTCCGGTTTGGAAGCACATAGGTTGGTGCTGTCCTCATCATTGTGTTTGGTGCCGAACTTTTTGCACAGGTATTACAATGGATTTAACCCGACGAAACCATCGGATGTGGATGGTCACCATCTATCTCTTCTTAATGGCTACATTTCTCTATCTGAAACCGTCCGTAGCCTTTGGGCGTGACGGAAGGATTCGGCCGTTTGGCGTGACTGATCGGGAAGCAACTGTCTTTCCTGTTTGGTTCTGGATCTTCGGGATGAGCGTGGTTGCCTACTGTATTACGGTGTATCTTGCGGGGTTCCGCTTCACCTCCTAAGATAGTTATAGTAGGAAGCCACAGTAGGAAAGTACGTATGTGCCCTTGGAAAGTTACAATTTACTTCAGCAATAAAAAATCCATCAGCGCGATAATCATCTTCGATGAATGATCCACACATGTGCCGAGGGACTACATACTGAGCACTATCAATCTTCGTGACTTCAGGAACATTACCTTTGAATGTGCCACCCGGAACATCAACAAAATCATCCCAACGCTGTTGGTCAAAGGTGTAGAAATGCTCTTCATCTTTCATCAATGGAAAGATTTTCCAGAATCCCGGATGCATAACCGTATCGTCATCTAAAAAGTAGATGAAGCCTTCAACTACCTGATTCATCCCCGCATTGCGCTGCGCGTGTCCTGCGCGTCCGCCTGGAGGAGTTGGATGACCAATCTCCCTGATATTTGGACGGTTATACCGAGGTGTGAACGGACCATTCTTTGTATCATATACAATTAGCCAATTCGCGCGATCCAGGTCAATAGACTCCTCCAGGAACTTCAGATTCTCTGGACGGGCACATGGGGTAATAATTGTAAGCATTGCATTCTTTTGACTGTTTCCCTTTATACTGTTTCAAACGTTTCTACAATGGATCGCAAGTCATCCATCATTTCCTTCCGCTGAACATGGTGAGGGCGAATATGGTTCTCACACTCAGTCCACGACTTCCATTCAATACCAGAAATTTCACGACGTTGCATAGGTGTGAATCGTTGTGTGAGATTTAAGAGCTCGGGTTTTTGCAAGAGCGCGATAAAGTAGATGTGTTTATATCGAACACCATTGAGTCCAATAAATGTTTCCTCAATCCGAATGTTCTTCAGCACAATGAAGGAGTCTCGGGGAATATTCGTCTCTTCACCAAACTCACGTAGCGCACAATCAACATCAGACTCGCCTCGAATCCGACGTCCCTTAGGAAATCCCCATTCCGGTTCCTCATAAGGAGATGGATTGTTAGCTACAATATCAGCAACCTTCAGTTGAGCAAACTTCTGTTGAGCACTCGCAAAATCAGAGGACAGATGTTCGTCTCCCCACACACTCCTCCACACCGTCTCAAACGATTCGGTTGTGATTGCCTTTTGTTCCTTCACGGTCATGTTTCCAATGAGACGATCTACATACTCTGCATTGCTTGGATCGTACTTCCCTCGCATAAACTCGGCAAAGCTCATACTGTCTTTCCGGCGTATCATAAGAAGGCGTGCTGTTTCGGGAAGAATAGGAAGACTTGAACTATCAATAAGCACAATTCCACACGACAATACAGGATCTGTGCACATGCGAAATAGATGACCTTTTCCACCGCAGTTGTTGCAGTACATTGTTATCGGTATTCTTACTGGTGGACCTATCCGTTTTTCCATTGTGTCTTTACACAACTTCCTTTGTAAGCGATAAACAAATGGGACTCTTCTCGTCAAAACCTACAACCACTCCATTCTACGGACCGGCGCCGGGACCATCTATGCTTACTCCCACACCTGCTCCAACATTTAATGGAATGAGCGTGGTGTCAAAGGCGCTCGTTGTAATTATTGGATTATTGCTCCTATTCTTCGCAGTGCTGTTTGCGTATAATGCGATCGCATCGGCAAACGGTAAGCCGATCTCTCCTGTCATGGGTCCCGCGGTTGTGCCAGACCAAGCTCCAACACCCCTAGATGGCAAAAAATCAACTAAGATTCCAGCAGCAAACGCTCCATTATCTTCTGGATCCGACAATGGTGTTCAGTTCTGGATGTTCATCAAGGACTGGGACTATAACTTTGGAAGGGAGAAGGGCGTATTGATGCGGACCGACTCTGCAAACCCGGCTACAGCAAATCCTAAGATTACCCTTCATCCTACGGATAACAGTCTGAATGTGAGCGTGTCTATCTACGGAAACTCATCGAGCCGAGCGGGTCGTTCAAACCCGTCTGGATCTAACGATACGAATGCAACCGGCGATCTTTTCACATGCACCGTTGAGAATGTCCCTCTCCAGACGTGGTTCTCGGTGTCGGCAACGGTCTTCCAGCGCAATCTTGATGTATACATTAACGGAAAACTCGTAAAGTCATGCGTCCTGCCCGGCGTTCCTCGTCCGGCGGCGGGAGATATTACGGTCGGAGCGGGTGGTGGGTTCTCTGGATATGTCTGTAATGTTCACGCCTACCCGAATATGCTTGGACCCACGGATGCGGCTGCGTTCTTTAGCTTAGGAACCAACTGCGCATCCTTCGCTCAGCCGCCCTCTGACACAACTGCAAAGGGGTCTGAAGTGACTCTTTTCGGATATACATACACGTTCGGCGTCAAAGATGCCTCGGGCAAGCAGATCTCAAATTACTCGTTCTAAATACTAATGAGGATCTTACTCAAATGCCCGACGCGGTCAAGGCCGAAGCAAGTCATTGAAACACTTCGTAAGTATATAGAGCTTGCAAATCAACCTGATCTCATTGGGATCTGTCTATCATGTGACATAGATGATGCAACAATGCATGATCCCAATGTAGACTATCATATTACAAATCTTCCGGTTGCATGGGTCAAGATCTTCTTCAGCGACAATATCTCAAAGATCGAGGCAGTGAATGCAGATATGAATAAAATTGAATGGGCGTGGGATATTATTATTTTGGTTTCGGATGATATGATTCCAAAGGTCAAGGGTTATGATGATATTATTCGTTCAAATATGACTTCCGACTTGGATAGGATTGTTTGGGTGAATGATGGTGTTCAGGGATATTTCTTGAATACATTGTCAATCATGGGAAGAAAAATGTATGAATCGATTGGTTACATATATCATCCGTCTTACAAGAGCCTCTTTTGCGATAATGAGTTTACCGACCTCTGCAAGGGCTCGCTTGCTTCAAAGTGCTCGTATATTGAAACAGTCTTGATTCGACATGAACATTTTAGGACTGGGTTTCCAGAGAAGAATGATGCACTCTATCAGAGAAATCAACGGTATTGGTCTGCGGATTTTAATAACTACATGGCTCGTAAGACATACGAATATGACTGGTCAATTATGATTCCAACCCTGGTCGAACGAACGGTTACATTTGATCGCCTAATGGAATCAATCAAGGAAAAACACGGTAGAATATGTCCCGAACTCAAGATTGAATATTGTGTTGCACGAGATAATCGAGAGCAAAGTATTGGGAAAAAGCGTCAATCTCTACTTCAGGGTGCAAAGGGTAAGTATGTTTCATTTGTTGATGACGATGATGACCTTACAGACGCATATTTTGAAGATGCGCTTGAATGTATTCGCGGTGAATTTCAAGTATGTCGTCTCCGAGGACAAATGGCTCAATATACATTCACACATAGTATCGAAAACACACTATCAAGCCCGATGGCCCGTGGACAGGTCTTTCTTCGACCCCCAAACCACCTGAATGTAATGCTTGGAGAGGTAGCAAAGCTGGTTCCATTCGGCGATGCAGTAAGAGGTGAGGATCTAGATTGGACAATAAGCCTTGCAAGATTAGGCTTTTTTACCAAGGAGTATCGTTCAGATGAGTCTAGAATTCACTATATTTATCAACTTGGAAATCGCACTGTCCATCCGAGCACACTTGAAATGCAAAAGACAACAAACTATGCAACCATGCTGAAAATGGTCTGGACGCCACATGGAGCTGTTCTACCACCTACGCCTAAAACCAAGGAACTCCGGTTGACTGGTAAAGGGTTTGTTTCTAAGTAGAAAGCAATGGGTGTGTTCACAATTGTAGGCATCCTTGTTGCCCTAACAATCATTGGACTTATTATCTGGCGAGTTACGGCTACAAGTACGCCATCTGATCCAGGAACCGTTCGTCTGGTCGAGGGTTCTATGTCCGGAAAAACACAGCGAAATGCACCGGGAAAGCTCCCTCGCTCATTTAATGAATCGGAGGGTGCCACCTTTACATACACGGGTTGGCTACTCTTCAATGATTTTACATTCAACTATGGACAGAAGCGCTTGATCTTTTCAAAGGGCGATTGCCCTGGCATGTATCTAGACAGCACCTCCAACGGCATTTTGATTGTTGTCGATACCTATGGGTCACCGGAGAGTATTCTCATCTCGAATCTCCCTGCAAGAAAGTGGATTCACTTTGGTATCGTTGTAGACCAGGACTCAGTTGACATATATATCAACGGTGTCATACGCCAACATCATAGTCTTGCACAACTTCCTAAGCAGAATGAGAAGTCAGTTTCATTAGGATCCAACACTGTTGGCTGGGATGGTGTTCTTTCAGGACTCACTTACCAGAATCGTTCTTTGACAGCACCTGAAATAGATGCTCTCTCAAAGACGGTTCCTACGGATTCCCTACAGGTTGCCCCTTCAGCCCCGCAATATTTTGACATGTCATGGTACACGGGTCGCGTTTAAATTCTTGGGCAAAAACAATGAGTGCTGGAGGTCAAAATAGTTCAACCCTTTCGGGAATTCAAGGAATGCGTCTGCGCGATTCAGCAGATCTTGTTGCACAGGCGCGTGTTCAGGGCATGTATAGGATGTTTAACTCAACGGCACCGACTGCATTCCGAAACCGTGCTCCAACTGGATACGATTCCTTTCTCCAGTTTCTTCAGGGACGTAAGGAAGGGTGCCAGACATGCGTTGGTCTCCCGTATCAGCCCTTGACAACTAGCTCTGCTGGGATTCTTGCGTTTCGGAGCTAAGCTTCTTTCGGTTCTTTTTAGTCTTTCGCAGTGCTTTAAGAAGCTTCTTCTTATTCGCTGCGGTATCAGTCGGGTTATAGCTAAAAAAGTATTCAAGAAACTCAGGCGACGACTTATCCTTTGAAAGATCAGCATACAAATCTGCCTTCTCACGTTTCATCTCCGTAAAGCTCTCTTGCTTTCCAAGGCAATCCTTGGGAGTCAAAATAGCAAACCTGCGTTTCGGCTTTGAATTTGCAATGTCCACAAGACGTTGGGCAATACACAACACACTTGCTGTATTCTTCTCGTGAGCATCCGAATACAGATAGGCGAAAAAGAACTGAAGAGTGGTCGGAATACTTGCAACCCTGATTCCGTTCGTCATGGTATGGAAGCTGTGGCACGCGGTTGTTTCGTAGAATCGGATAAAGTCCTTCTTTCCATTAATAAGAACTGTCGTGCGCTTGGGCAGAATGTCGTTTTCCTCATCTACCACAACCTCCTCACCCTTCGTGAGGCGCTCAATCACATCCTTATCGGCTAACAGAGCGATCGGTGTTGTCCATTTCTCCTTCATGTGAATCTCAGCCGATGTAACAGCTAACAAGACAACCGGTTCGTGCTTCAATAGGTTCTCAATTTGCTTGCGCTGGGTAGGGGTGATTTCCGTATGGCGATCCGCTGTCTCCTTGGGACATGTGACGGGATGAGCCTTGTTCAAAAGTTGAAGGCGCTTATACACCTTCTCCCAACGAGATACGTCGCCTCGCGGACGAGATAGCTCTAGATACATTGACATTCTCAGAAAGTTTGGAGGCACATAGTGGATTCCCTCGCGAACCACATCCTCTTTCCACAGACGATCAAAGACATCCTCGCTTAGCTGAGTAATATCAGCAACGCCTGTAAAATCTGCAAACACCTTGAAGGTTCCAATGTGCATGCCCGGCTTCACCTCAACGTTTTTCAGTCCGTGGGCGACCAGCTGGTTTGCAATGATCACCGAATGTTCCTGAGGTGTCTTGCTAAAAAAGTCATAATCTGGAACCTCCGTCTCGGGGTTATAAAAACGATCCTTCTCAGGCAAGAGGTTGTTGATGGCAGTTCCACCGTAACAAAGAACAGGATGTGTCTTCAGAAATTTCTCAACGATGGACAGGCTGGTTTTTGTTCCGGGGTCAGCAGCCGCGACCCGATTGTTCTCTTCTTCGAGCTCTCGAACCAGATGCTCAATGTCCTCCATTGTTAAAATGGAAGTTACTTTGTTTTTAATCCTAGGAGGCAGCAAGGATGCCACCTAAGCGTTATAATCTTCGGAAGCGAAATGCACCCGTCGTTTGGGTAGACGATGACACACTTAAGACCAAGAATGAAGACATTGATTCAGAAGACGACTCAGATTATGAGGCGCCTGAGGAGAGTGAAGCGGAGAGTGAGGAGGAGAGCGAAGACGAGGAGGAGGAAGAGACTGAGGAAGAGGAGGAAAGTGAAGAGGAGGAACAGACACTCAAGCTCCCCAAGGGCGCCAAAGTATCCGTGAAGCTCCACATTCACTCCTTCGCCAACGGTAAGGGTCCCAGCCGGATCGACGTTGAGCAAGAGGAGAGTGAGGACGAGGCAAACTCCGAAGAGGAGGAAGAGGAGTTCATCGCCCACCTCATGGACAAGTATGTTCGCCCAGAGAGGGGAATGGTCGGTCATCGCCGCAAGAGCCACAAGAAGGAGAAGGAAGATGAGTCGCCTGCCCTGTGCCTCAACGAGGAGGAAGAGGAGTACTATGAGGATCTCTCCAAGTCCAAGCGTCGCAAGCTCAATGAACAGATGAAGGGGCTCGCCAAGCTGGTTTCGGATGGCGAGATTCCATACAAGTTCCGGGTGCTTGCACTTCCGATTCCCGATGCACTCAAGGCATCCGTTATTCGCAAGATTGACGTTCTGAACGAGATGGACGCAGACAGCGGAGAGGTTCATAAGCTCAAGACATGGGTGGATGGCTTCCTGCGAATCCCCTTTGGAAATGTCGTGCCACTGCCTGTGAAGTTTGAAGAGGATCGTGCCGGATGCTCCAAGTTCCTCTCAGATACACAGGGAACACTTGATAAGGCGGTTTATGGCATGGATGCTGCCAAGGCCCAGATCATGCAGATCGTCGCACAGTGGATCGCGAACCCATCCTCTGTCGGAAACGTGATCGCCCTCAAGGGACCCATGGGAGTTGGCAAGACCTCCTTTGCTCGGCATGGCGTCGCCGAGGTTCTCAAGCGCCCGTTTGAGTTCTTCTCGCTGGGTGGTGCCTCGGACTCTGCGAACTTTGTAGGACACTCTTACACTTATGAGGGAGCAACATGGGGACGCATTGCAGATGCAGTCATGTCAGCTCGATGCATGAATCCGGTCATCTACTTTGACGAGTTGGACAAGGTGTCTACGACAGCCCATGGTGAGGAGATCATTTCGATGCTGATCCATTTGACAGATAGGTCGCAGAACTCTCACTTCCACGACCGCTACTTTGCAGGTGTCGATTTCGATCTGAGCCAGTGCCTCTTCGTGTTCTCATTCAATGATGAGTCCAAGGTTCACCCGATCTTGAAGGACCGTATGCAAGTTATCACCTGTGCCGGATACACAGCCGATGACAAGAAGGCGATTGTGACCCAGTATGTCTGGCCTCAGGTTCTGGAGCGAATCAACATGAAGAACGAGCTCACGATCACAGAGGAGGCAATTAAGTTCCTTATCTCCGAGTACTCTCATGAGGAGGAAGGAGTTCGTGTTCTGATCCGAGCTGTTGAAACACTAGTCACTCGCATCAACCTTCTGAGGATTGCTGATGAGAAGACGGCAAAGGGATATCCGTTCTACAAGGCAGTCAAGCTGCCGATGGCGATCACGCCCAATGATATCAAGGCTCTTCTTGTTGAGACAAAGGTGGTGAACGAGTCATGGCGTCACCTCTACACTTGAGTAAATTCGTGATAAGGCTCTCCATCGCGATATAACACAACGTTCCCACAAAACTCTTGATTAATAAGTGGGTAATCAATCACCACTACTTTTTCATTTGGATCGCGGCGGACACCGTCATTGCGATACGAAAAGACAATCAGTCCTGGAGATACCAATGGATAGATGTGAGTTGCTAAGAATTCATTGTCAACGCGATACTCCTCTCGACACCACGTGATATACTGTTTGAAGACCTTTTCTGGAAGAGAAATCTTACCTTTACACCCCCAGAGACCGCCCATTAAATGTTGCTCGTGCCAATGATGATCTCGAATTGTATGAGCAGTATACGGACTATCTAAAAAGGTATCAATACACCAACGATCTCGCGCATGAATACGGCTATCCGCATCACGCACGCACACAAACTCATAGTCATCAGTCATCGTAGGAAGAAAACGGTGAATCATATTTCGCGATCCAGATTCGAATGTTGTAGTGACTAGAATTCCTAGTGTATCTGCAAACTTTGACGCTTCTGGAGATGCATATACCTGAACGACGCATTTTGGGTAGTGGAGACGGATAAGATCAACGTTTTCAGCTAGCCCCTTATAGTATTTATCCGTATAGGGTCCATATAGACAGAATGAGAAACATCCACGAAGATCCTGACGAAGTGTGAGACGACTCTCTTCAATCTGGTCTCGGATGCTACGAGATTCAATCTTATATCGCTTATCAATGCAACCGTTATACACCACCACGTCCTCAAATGTGTGCGAACAGATTCCAGTGTAAATCTGCGTCAGCCACTCATCACAGTGCCAGTTCCGAATGCTTGGATGAAAAAACGTATTGAACAACCCATAGTGGCTTCGATGCACAAATGCATTTTCGATCACTTGAGTTCCGCCGACTCGTAGTGCAAAGTTTATAGGATTTTTAGGACCTACAACTCCTCGGTTCTTATGAGACTTCAATTTTTCAATAAATTTGGACGTCCATCCAGATGTTTCAATGACAATATCATCGCCAATCTGAAACATGTATTCATGTCCGTCCTCATAGGCAACACTTGCCAATCGGTTCCAGACCCATGCGGGTGCATGCTGGCAACCCGAAACTACCACAACCTTTCCAATTTTTTCAAGTTCGGATCGGTGACGAAGGAAGAACTCATCATCATCGTCCACGCCGATGTAAAATTGATATGTCTGATTGGGATCCTTTGTGGCTTCAAAACTAGGCAAGAATCGCGTCATTAGAAAGCACTCGTCAAGCGTGCTCCACTCGTGGGCACGGCTACAGACGGGAACCAATATGGCAACACTCATTGCTGTCTACAGAGTATTCCATGTAAACTCGGTCAACCGAACAATAAATCGGGATAGCGCAGTCTCATTAATCCCTGCAAAGAAGTGCAGGGTATCATTCACATGTCGAAACGATAAGCAATATTCAATTGCAGGTGATACGAAGGTAAACGGCATCGAAACACGAGTAGGAACAAAGTCACTATTCAGTTCAACAAGGCAGTGATAGTACTTGCGAGGTGGTCCATAATCTACCATGTGCACGAGGGTCCACCATTTACCATCCATTCTAATTGGAGGAGCTGATCCACGGAAGTTTGCAAACATAGGGGCTGTCTGAATCTCCTTCACAATGGTTCCAGATAAATCCACAAGGGTGAGCGGGTGCCAATCGTAAATAAACGTGTCAGTTCCATTGATGGGTAGCCAGTTCTTCTCACAGTCTCGTCCGTGAGGTGACGGAAGAACCCTACACTCCTTATATTGACCCGTCGTGTATCTGCCTTGAAGAATACGAATATTCTTGTCATAGTTGTGAACTGTAGCCGTGAAGCATGGTGTTCCATTCTTATCAGAGTATCCACGAACATCCTCAAGTCCCCTGATGGTATGATCAAGAATGGGAAGGTCTACGGTTGCCTCATCCATCTTTGCAATAAGTTGTCCGGTTTCGATATTGAAGCATGCATTCTCACATAGTGAAAGACCTTCAGGTGTTATAAAGTTTCCATTTATAACCTTGTAGTTGACGTATCTCACGTTTACAAATGGATATTCAAGCACTGAAAGAGCCGAAGGTGAAAAGGATGGTCCAAATACAGATGGAAATGTGAGTCGTTTCCGTTCAGAGATGATTGGCTTCGTATAATATTGAAGGTTATAGAGAACAGATGGGTGGTGCAGACCTAGTTTCAACATATAATGTACTGAAGATCGAAGACCCTCATATCGGTCTGACTTCACATAATAATCGAGGACCGACTGCTCATAATCAAATAGACCATTATATACCTCAGTTTCAATGAACAAACTATCCGTTGACATTGGAATCTTCTGACCCATCACAACATACTGATATGCCTTATAATGCTGACCATCTTGCCGAAAATACCGAGCAAGTTCGTATAATGGCTCAGCACGTTCTTTACGATATTCGTATGCTCTCAGCATCCACTCTTCAAACTTTACAATATTTCCAAGCTCCCGGTGGCACTTCGCAATCATATAATGAGAATACCAGATCTCTTCGAACCACCCACCTGCATTAATCCGTCGCTTATACATTGCAATCGAATCCCTCCAACGCCCAGTGCTGTGATACGTCTGTGCAAGATAGAACATATATCGAACATTAGTGGGCTCATCAGTCAACCCTTTTTCAAGAAGAATTGCATCTCGTTGAAACTTATCCGACTTGCATCCACCGTCATTGAAGTCATTGATGTGACAGATCACTTTTGATATGTGATCGGAAGGCGCATCCCAATATTCATGCGTTACGCCCTTGCACTCCCAAAAATGATCCATGCGAAGAAGACGGGTATTTGGATATTCCAACGTCCCAGCACATTGCACAATTGTATATCCAATATGTTGAAGTGGATATGTCTTTAGGGATCCCGAATCAAACATCATATCAGCATCCAAAAGAAGTCCATAGGTATCCTTGAGATCCCATCCAGTTCTTTTCAGATACATCTGTGCATTGGAAAAGCTAGCTGTGCGATTATACCCAAAATTCTGCCACGGAACATGCGTTAGACACCCATCATGTGTCTTGAGAAACTCGGTGGCAATCTCACATGTCTTATCCGTTGATCCGGTATCGCATATACAATAGGCTTCTACAAACCCTTCAACGGATTCCATACAACGCTTGAGGATCCGCTCTTCATTACGGACCATGAGAATGAGGACAAATTTTGGCATAGTGCGTCCGTATTGTCCTTCCTCTAATCACTCTGTCTAAGTAAATGAGCACGGACTTTGTCAAACAATCGCTCCGTGAGAATCTGAGTCGCGTTCTGATCCCGCATGTTGCCGATGGTCTCTGGAGTATCTATGATAACGCCAAGACCGCCTGCGTGCGCAACAAGCAACCTGGTGAGACCCTCAAGACGTTTCAGAATCTCCTGACACGCGTCCCCCAGTGGACTGATGAGGTTCTGGAGACAGAGGTGAAGCGTATTGAGAAGGTCTCGAAGTGCGAGTATATGGAGGATCTGCTACTCGGGGTGTTTGTTAGCTACATTCGCGCGTTTGCAAGCCTTCAGCAGTCTGATGAGGCCCATGTAAATATTGAGTTTGATCGCCCGTCACTGTCCAAGTTCATCTTTACGCTTTATAAGTCGGCAGCTCGCAAGTGCTGGTCTAATGCGTACATGTTTAAGACGATTGATGTCTCATCCGAACAGCAGTCGCGCAACCGTCGTGATATTGAGACGATGTTGGGCGGCGCTCTAGATGAGGTCATTGACAGCTTCATCCCATGGAAGGATATTAGCAAGGCTTATTTCCAGGCTAAGAGCGGAGCCGCCCTGGAGAAGCGCCCCGACACACCGATGCCCCCGCCTGCCGAGGAAGCCCCTCTTCCTAAGCCGGCTCTGTCCTTTGGAGAATCGGAGACGGTTGAGTTTGAGACAGATAATGAGGAAGAGGAGCGCCCTCGTATTGCCCTCGGGGAGGATATCAAGCTGGACTTGTCCGATGATGAAGATGAGCCAGCTGTCAAGCCCACGGGAGTTATGGAGCTGAACCTCTAGTGCGTCCAACCGCCCCAAACGAATCCACATTGAAAATGCAAATGACAGACTACCAAACTCTCGGTATGATTGTCGGCGCCGTGATGATTGTTGCTGCACTACTCTACGTTCTCGACCGTCGTGCGAAGGCCCAGGGCGTTGATTATATGGATTTGGGTAAGATTGTTGCAGGGTCGGGAGTTGTTACAACGGGCGTCCTCTATTCACTCGGAACCGAGGCGGTGACTGATGTTGCCGAGACTGTGACTGCTGCTGCCCAGGACATGTTCGTTGGTAAGCCGGAGTTTTAAGACACCCATATATAAACAGTATGTCCCGCTCAATTCGTGTTGCAGGAAGAATGATTGACCTTTCAGGGCTACAGCAAGTTTGGCTGGGAGTTGACCATTTGACTAACTCCAAAATCACACTGTATTATCCAAAGGGTCCTATACAGACGATTGAATACACGTGGGGTGAGCACATACAAGCCGAAAAGGATAAGAACACTATAGAGGAAGCATTACGCCCACGAAATAGTGTAAAATCGTGTGAGCCAACTACGAGTGATTCTACAGTCGGGGAACGCCTCGGTTAGCTTCGTCCTTGCATCATCCATTGAATGCTTGATGGGAATATCCACAACATAATGAGTCTCACCGTGAGCTGCCTCGCTTTTAACAAGTGTAATAATCTTCTCGACAAAATCATCAAGCGAACACATCTCACGAAGCTCAGTTGCAGTCGGCATATTGGCTTACTGAACAGAGGTGGGTATATTAAAATGAGAACACCCTTGTGTGAAGTTATGGATCGTCACAACAGTGACAAGTGTACACCTCATAACTACACACCAGTATATTACCAACTTTTTAAGGATATGAACCCTTCAGATGTCTTTGAAATGGGAATCGGACACACAAACTTTGAGTTTACGTGTAATATGGGACATATTCCAAACTATCGTGCCGGTAGCTCGTTGCGAGCATGGAAAGAGTTCTTTCCAAATGCAGTAATCTATGGAGCTGATATTTATGGAGAAGCAGTTGATCAAGCCCGGGGAGAGAGAATTCGGACATTTTATTGTAATCAGCTCGAGCCCCTTGAGATCAAAGCTGTCTTTAAAGATCTCCCATTAATGGATATCATTATTGATGATGGATATCATGTGTTCTACGCAAATGTAACCTTTTTTGAAGCAAGTATTGATCACCTTAAGGATGATGGTATATTTGTTATTGAAGATATTCAGGAGGTTTATCTCAATGATTTCCATACCAAGATTCTGGAATGGAAGATGCGATTTCCACAGTTGAACTTCAAACTTATACAAGCACACACTAGTGCCCTTCTTATTATCTCTTCTCGTTCACTTGAGCAGCTAGGTATCAATAACTAACGCATCCCCGATTTGAGCTGCTGAGGGCGTAGCCCGATACTGAACCATTCGTCCAATCTCCTTCTTTGGAACCGCAGAATCTCCACAATATCTCACGATCGCCTTGTACAGATCAAATCCATGATAGCGATCGTGGTTATCCATCTTCGAACGGAACATAACTGAGCTGCCATCCGTCTGCTTCATCCACTGAATAAATACTGCAAACAAGGGGTGTGTGTACTCGTGCTTCGGTCCCTTGGGAAACATATCCCAGAAGACCGATGTAGCAAATCGAACCAAATCAAACGATGACGAAGCGCCAATATGCGGGTGCTTGTTATCATAAAAAGGCTCCATGTTATACTGACCACCTGCCTCTTCATCTTCCTGAAACTGACTGCTCATGAAGAGCTTGGGTTCCTTAAGTCCAGTCAAGCGCATACTGAGAATCGAACGATCAAAGTCAATGATCTTCATCAGAAATCCAAATGTCGGGACCTTATACATCACTCCACCGTGGCTATAGATACAGTGGGTTTGATTCGTCTTAACATACATCACATTGTTGCCATGAAGGTCGTTGTGCGTGAATCCAAAGTTGCGCTGTGCATACGCAAGGGCAAAGACCACCTGTGAGACCCATGCAACGTGCTTCTCGGGCTCGGGGTGGAGCTTGATCAGATCGTAGAAGGTTCCATCACAAACCTCCATCACAGTTGTCATGACAGGCACATCTGTAAATGTAGCCCATGCAAATGGCTCATCCTCTTCTTCAGGACCTTCTTCCTCGTTCGTTCCGTCCGAGCATGCACAGGACTCAATGTCGTAGACGTCATCTTCAGTCGACTCTTCCTCTTCCAGCTCAGGCGATCCGGACGATGCAACATCATATGCCTCTGCTGATCGGTCTGTGTCTGGAGCACTGACGTGATCTGCATCCACGTCCTCAATTCCGTCCAATGCGAGATCCTCTGCGGTTTCAATCGCAATGCGGGCTCGTCGCGTGTGGCTGAACTCTGCATCGTGCCCAGATGTGCGAAGCTTGAGTTCAAACGTCTTTCCAATCTTATCTGCAAACCATCCCTTTTCGATAAGATCTTCGTAATCGTCCGATATGTCAATCGTATGCGATCCAGCGAGTCCGGCATACACTCCGTATACCTTAGGAAAGTGCTCACATCCAGATTCAGAGAGTGCGATCGATGTCATCGCTCCAACATATGCTGCTGTATGAGGGCTCTGCATGCGATCCTGAAGATCATCGGCAACATCGGTCCGCTTCGGAACCCCAAAGGCACCATAATCACCTCGCATCGTCTTGAAGGGAGACAGAATCATCGTAGTCTTGCGGTGAATCGGAATGGTTTGTCCACGAACCTTAACATGCTTATCGTCCACAATGGAGTCAACTGGAAATTCAAGCTTCACTCCATAGTCGTGGAGTCCGGCAAGATTCTCCGTCTTGAAGAGCTTTTCAAGGCATGGAAAGAACGGTTGCATCGTCTTCATTGACCACATCGTTCCGTCCAACTTCGGCATACGATGGATCTTCAAAGATACGGGTGTCGTTCGCAGATCCTTTCCCATTGTGAGATGTCTCGGCGGGGAAAGTTAAAAAATAAACGACGAGGAGAACAAGATGACGCAGAACTTCAATCTTAAAAAGTTCAATATGGAGATGATCAAAGAACGATGTGGAATGGACTCTCGTAAAAGTCCCATGATCGTGATCATTGGAAAGAAGGATACAGGTAAGTCTTTCTTAGCTCGTGATCTTTTGTTTCACGTTCAGGACTCGTTTCCCGCGGGCATGGTGATCTCTCCCACAGAAGCCGTGAACGAGTATTTCCAGGCATTTGTTCCATCCAAGTTGATCCACGATAAATATGAGCCTACGAAGGTACAGGCGTTTATCAAGCGTCAGTTCGCTGCTAAACAGAGATTTCTTAAGTCCAAGGCTACGGGACAGCCGTTCGATCCTCGTGCGTTTCTGATTCTAGACGACTGCCTGTATGCAGCCAAGGAGTGGATCAATGAAGAGTCCACTCGGTTTGTCTTCATGAACGGTCGTCACTTGGACATGATGACCATTATCACGATGCAGTATCCGTTAGGTATCACACCCAACCTCCGTACTAACGTGGATTTTGTCTTCATTCTCCGCGAGAATATCCTAGGTAATCGTCGTAGAATTTACGAGAACTACGCAGGTATGTTTCCTACCTTTGAGATGTTCTGTGATTTCATGGACCAGTGCACAGAAAACTATGAGGGTCTGGTCATTTGCAATAATGTGTCATCCAATAAACTTGACGATCAAGTCTTTTGGTATAAGGCCTCAGAGCATCCGCCATTCAGACTTTGCGACCAGTCTTTGTGGGCCGATAACCGCCCTTTCCAGTCCGCAATGCTCGCCGCCGATGAGTATAACTCCTCTTCGATGAGGAAGAAGAACGCACCGCCATCCGTGTGGGTAAAGAAGTCTGGCGGCGAGTAGCGCCACCCTGAGGAGCCCGACCCCTCCTCGCCCTCGGTGCAGCTGGAGCTTCAGCAAGTGCATCGGCAGGTGCATTAAGTCCTATTCCAGGAACCTGATCAGCCGGAGCCGGAGCAGCAGGCATCGCTGCGGGTGCATCTGTTAGAGCAGGTGGCTGTTGTACAGGAGCAGCCGGACCAGCAGATTGAGCTTGATCTGTAAGAGAAGCCGGAGCAACAGGTTGAGATTGATCCGCAAGACGAGCCGGCACAACAGGTCGCTGAATACTAGCTGTTCCATTAGTCAAAACAAGATGAGCATTTGGTCCCGCGATTCTAGCAGCCACTGCATTGCCAATATTTACAATAGCCCCACCTCCAGAATACAATATTTCACCTGCACCCCTCGCAATAGCCACGACACCGCTGGGTATGGTTGTAAGTATTACAATCGAAACACCAAGCGTTGTAAAAATTACCATACCGTTCCAACCGGCATTTCGTAACTTCTGTCGGAGATCATTTTGCTTTCGTAACTTAGAAGCTGCTTCTTTATATGTTATCTTTTTGCAACCATCCAAACCCCTATTGAGAGAGCATTGTGCAAGCTGTCGTGCTCCCTTTTCTGGATTAATTTTTACCCCTAGATTTCTCGCTTGATCTAGAAAATTATTTATGATAATTCCTTGTTGATCAGGAGGGGTGCCTTTATCAGAAAACTCTTGGACTGCAAGTCGCATGAATTTATCTTGATTTTCAAAAACATCTATAATCTGGGCACTGCGTAGTTGTCGCTCCTTCTCTGTAATTTGCCTGTCAATGCGATCTAACTGTTGTTGTCCCACACGATCCAATATCATCGATGCAATAATGCGATTTGCAGAGGGTTCCGTAAGGGATGATTGTGTATCTGCATATACACTATTGACAATCGTGCTATAAGGAACACCCTTTGCAAGATCCGCTGCATATGTATTCATATTTGTGGGTTTACCATTACGCATTCCTACGGTGACAAGACCCGATGATCGCGATAAGGATACTTCATCCGGGCGAGGTGTTGCCATTGGTTTAGGATTTGGCACCCGAGTGGCTACATTTTCTAACTGTGTAAATCCTATAGGTTCAACACCTAAAAATTTAGCATCGTCCTCAGTGAGAATAGCCCCATCTTGTGACGCATTCATGATCTTGTATAATTCACCTGGAGTGATATCATTCAATTCGGCTGGACTTAGCTCTAAGTATAATAATCTCTCAAGCTCTTCTCTCTGATACGTGAGATCTTTCTCCACAGATTCTAGAGCCGTTATCTCTGCAGCAGCAGATCCACGTGCATATTCAATTTTCCAGTTACCATTAACTGTATCTCTAACCACTATAGAGTCATACACTCTCCATGATGTATCTGCATTTGCTTGCACAGCCTTCTGACGTGCAGATTTTTCAGATTCCAGATTTAAAATTGTAGCCTGCCGTTTTGTAACAACCGATCGAAGCGTTTCAGCGTACTTTACTACCTGAGCAGCATACTGCGATTGTGGCGAGCATTCTGTATTTCCTAGACATAGGCGCCCCATTACAATGTCATCTGCAAACATTGACTGAACTTTCTGGTTTGCAATAACCTGATCTGCCTTTATCCTCTGTAATTTAGCAATTTCACCTTTTATTTCTGCCGCGTCCTTCATGAATGCATTTGGTTCTCCGAACGCCGGGTCAGCAATCCACTCATCAACACTAGGATTTTCGCTTCCCGATATTAAAAATGAGGGAATCATAGCACCCAAAGCTCCAGATACAGTCGGAATTGCAGGTAATATAGAGTAATCTGGATTTTCATAAGATTCGTGAAGATGTGTCCCAGACCATGTGGTAAGAGACATTGCAAGAAGTCCTCCTATTATACGAAGCGTCCCGCCTCCGAGCTGGGTAATTTTTACCGACTGGATGTATTTAATATAAAGAGGTGTTTCAGAAATACCAGCAATGATTCGTTTGCTTCCGTAGATACAGGCTTCTGTACTGGGATTTTTATCCAGAGAGCTTGAGTTATCCATAATAAGCTTGAAAAACTTAATTTCCTTGATCAACGTATCGGCGTCCAGAGTACTATCTAATACCGGTTCGGTAATCTCAGTAACACATTCAATAAATTCGTCACATCCATCATCTATTAGTTTCTTGATTGCTGGATTTTTCAGATCAAGAATCTTAGATATCTTATGTGCATTTGCAAGAGCCAATGCTTTAAGATACTCGTCTTCGTATAGACTCATTATATTGTTAGGCGACAATTTACTCCCTCATTGCACCCTCGGAAGGGTGAACAGGAGCTGATGCATCCTCAAGCATCTTCTTGGCATCCTCCAATGCCTTCTCCTCGGCATTGGCCTTCTTCCGACGCTCGTTCTCCTCCTTCTGCTTCTTGATGGACTCCTCGCGCTGTTCGGCAAAGAACATCTCCTTGTTGGACTCGTTCTCCTTGTACTTGCGCATCAGCTCGTTGAGCTCCTTCTCAGCATACTCCACCTCCGGCATCAGGTGCTCCGAGGGATCCCACGGAAGCCAAGCACCCACCTTGCCGATATACAGGTTGTCCTTGGGGTAGCGGCGCTGGAGAACCTTAGCAAACATCTGCGTCTCCTCCACTGTGGCAAATGCACGACGAACCTTGACACCACGGATGTTCGTGCGGAACTCCACCTGGTTGTCAAACATCTCCTGAAGCTCCTTCTCGTTCTTCAGAAGGAAGATCTGATACTGCTCGTGGATATCTGTCTGCTTCACCTCTTCCTTACGCACATTCACATACTCCTGTGCATCCTTCAACAGGTCGTCAATCTTGACAGAGTACTTCTTGGACAGAAACGCCATGAAGTTCTCAAGTCCCTTGACCTTCCACTCGTAATCCATCCAGGCAACAAACTTCTCAAACATAAACTCCTGCTTCTGCTTGATGATCTTCTCGGGGCTGATGAAAGACACCACGCAATACTTCTGGGTCGGGATCTCAGGGTCCTCATCCAGGTAGTCGATCGGTCCAGACTCATCCATCTTCGGAAGCTCAGTGCGGGGCATTTACTTAATTCCATGGTTCCTTTGAAAGTCCTTTCTCCGCAAGACACAAACATGTACGACATTCTGACAACTGCGTATCTCTTCTTTCTGTTATGCCCGGGCGTCTTTCTCACGCTAGGCACTGGACCCATGATGGCGGCAGCGATTCATGCGGTTGTTTTCTATATTCTCCTGCAGTATGTCTCACTTTATGTTCCCTGGTGGGCTGTGTGGGTGGTTGGAGTCTCCCTCGTTGGGTTTAAGTTGTGGTCGAGTCGGACTGCACCTGCGTATTGAAAAAATATTCGGACCTAAGAACCAAACAAATGTCTGATTCTTCCCAGCCCAAGCCCACCCCTTCTGGCGGCGTTGATATGGCCGACCTCGTGACTCGCCTCGTGAAGTATCTCCTGGAGGGTCTCGCCGTTGCGATTGCCGCGTTCGTTCTCCCCGGTAAGACCCTCAAGGTTGCCGAGGTTGGAATGATCGCCCTCGTTGCGACTGCCACCTTCGCCATTCTTGATATCTATGCTCCCAGTGTGGGTGCTTCTGCTCGCACTGGTGCCGGTTTCGGAATCGGTGCCAACCTGGTTGGATTCCCGCGGGTGTAACTTAATTCTTTAAAATAACAATCGTAGACGCTGGATTGCCCCTTTCACTGAAATATTCAACATACCGAGCGTGCCAAGACAATGCAGGATTAGTAGTGCTATACATGTCAAAAACAGGATGTTCTAGATCGGGAGATCCGGCGTTTGCTTCCAACGTAATGTTAGTATCGCCATCTTTGAATAACACATAACCAATATGATAAGGCCCTTTGCCTTTTACTACCCTCTTCCTTACAACCGCATATGCCTCGCCCACATTTGGGTTGGCATTTTCGTTACGAACGTTGGCAATGTTCTTTGCAATCTCAATGTTTAGTTTATCCGAATCTCCAAATTCAAGATTACTCTGCTTCTCTTTGAAGATGCAGGCTTCTTCAGTGTATCCAAGAATCCCAGAAGCCAACGCCTCTGCAAATTGAAGACAATCATTTGGATCCAATGGATGAGCAAACATATATGGACTTTTTCCCTGATAATTTGGCTTTCCAGAAAACCGTTTAATCCATGGATGATTGACTACACCAGGTTTAGCATATAGTAGTTGTGGTTCTTCCATGTTTATAGAAAAAACACCATTCGTTGAAGTCACCCAAGACATTTGTTCTTATGTAGTTTATTATGTGAATACGAGTTGAGGGGATCGAACCCTCGCGACTTTCGTCAACAGATCTTAAGACTGTCTCCTTAACCACTCGGACAAACTCGTTAGACCTTCAGGGCATTCACTAAATGCGACGCCAACGTTGTGGTCAGCAACGTTCCATAGTTGTTTTGTGTTAACTGCATCGTGCCAAGTGCAACTACGCAGACTGGGCTTGAGGTAGATACAAGCGTATATACGACTTCACTCCATGTATGCGGAACACAGAATGCATCATAAATACGTGAAGCCCCGTAATGAACGATGTAGTTCCCTGCTACAGCAACGAGACCCTTAGCAACGCCAAGTACAATAACTTCCATTTATACTTTACCAACTACCTATCTTTAAGAAAGAATGGAACCAACTTCCATTTTTCTCATAAGGTATAATGGTCAATGGGTTAAAATCCATTCTAAGCCTTTTGAACCTGAGAGAATGACGACTGATATAGCGTGGATTCAAATTAAAGAAGAAGTGGATCCCGAGGAAGCCTATCGTCGGTGGTTTGAAAAACAGCGCAGAATTTCTCGTGTTCTCAAGTAATGCGGACACTCATCACAGTCCTCGCCCTTGCTATTCTTGCCTACCTTGTATGGCGCCTCTGGAAACCGATGGTAAAAACACCGAAGCGCGAGGTTCCGAAGGACAAAGCGAACTTGTATTTCTTCCACACAGACTGGTGTGGTCACTGTCAGAAGGCTATGCCCGAATGGGAGAAGCTGGAGGCAGGTCCTAGCACGTTCGGAAATACAACGGTTTCTTTTGTTCGGGTGAACGCCGAGAAGGATCGCACAACTGCTGATCTCTACCAAGTGGATGCCTACCCGACTGTGAAACTTGAGACGGCTACTGCGCTCTATGACTACAACCGAGCACCAACGGCAGCTGCACTAACCCAGTTTCTCCGGGAAACGTTTGGCGCAGAAGCGTAAACCCTGCTCAAGTCCCTGATCGTATAACTCTTGCTTCTGCTCGGGTGATAACTCTTGCATGAGAGAGATCTTGTCATTCTTGAACCAGAGCACATTGTCTGTGAACGACTCCATGCGGAATGCCTCATACAATGTGGCTGAATAATCTGAAATGGTCATCTTCTTCAGACGATCCTGTGTAATGCTCAGATCAGCGCGACTAATATGGAAGACGAGGCATTCGGCTGGCACAATACGATGGAGATTATGAGCATAAAAGCCTCCATCAATGTAGACGTTATTATAGAGAATCTGCGGATGAAATACGAAGGGCAAACATGATGAAGCCTTAATTGCATCAAGAATAGGAATAGTTCCGGTTAACAGAACCGGTCTGCGCGTGGTCAGATTTGAAGCCACGATATACAGCTTTTGGGGAGTATCATCAATCACAGCATTTCGTAGGTCAACACCTTGACCATCAAATGCCTTGATCAACGTTTGAGCAAATGAATCCATTGAGAAGAGCGCCTTTTCTTGCGTGAATGACGTCAGGGATGTCAAGTTAATAGACGGAATCACAGTGGACAAATTGAAATCAGTTGCAAACATGTGCTTAATCGCATGAAGCGGAATCTTGTATGCGAGAGCCGTAGCAATGATGGATCCGGCAGAGCACCCGTAGATACCCTTTGGGAAAATTAACGGCTGATGTCGTTCAAGCGCTGCTAAACCTCCGATCATAATTCCACCCCGCACTCCACCACCTCCGAGGGCAATTGAGGGAAACATTCTTGTATGGAGGATGTAAGGATGCTTAAAGCCCGTGATGTATGGGACGAGCAAGAAGACCGCAAAGAAAAACGCATGCGCGCGATGAGACCTGTTCTCAGTCAACTCTACGGACAAATCCGTAAACAAGCAACTCATTCTCCAAATGCCCCCTATATTGTGTTTGAAATCCCCGCATATGTCTTCGGATATCCTCTGTTTCAAATGTCCGAAGCTCGCGAATACATCATGAACACTCTTTCGCAAGGTGGATACATGGTCTGGGTCATTGATGACAAGTATCTCCTCATTTCATGGCTCAAGACAGCTGGCGGGAAACTTTCTCAACACCGTCCACCGCTACTGACAAACTATCGTCCACAAGTCTACGATCCTTCAACGCTTGGTGCGATGCGTTAAAATGGATAATTTCGTTGTCATTCTACGAAAAATCATATGAGCTGTGAACATGAAGTGGTGGTCAGCGATGGTGAGCGCGTTTGCAGCAACTGTGGAACGATTCTGGGGGCGTGTATCGACGAGGGAGCAGAATGGCGAGTATACGGCAATACTGAAGACGACCCCTCAAGAACAGGGACGATCACGAGCGAACTCCTTCCATCTTCCTCATACGGATCGATGATGATGCGTCGTCGTGGAGGTAATCAATCGGAGGAAGCCAAGTCCATTGCGAAGCTGTCTTCGTGGTCGTTTTCCAATCACGGAGAGAGATCATGGATGGGCATCTTTGATGCAATTCAACAGTCTTGTATTCGGGCTGGGCTTCCCAAGGCAATTGTCATGGATGGATGTGCATTGTTCAAGAAGGTTGAGGATGCTCAAAAGACCCGTGGCGAAACCCGTCGTGCCCTGATGGCAGCGGCAATCTTCACATCCTGTCGTCAACATGATGCTACTCGGACCCACGAAGAAGTGGCAAACTTATTCCACGTGTCCATCCGGTCGTTATGCAAGGCACTCATGAAGTTCTCAGGAGAGGGATCCAATGTCCTGAATACACAGCTCGGTATTGCTGAGCGCATTTGTGCAGACATGGATTTGTCCGACACAGATCGCGATCGTATTGTTGTAATGCTACAAGGCTTGCCCGAGATGGAACACACGCCTAAGACTATTGTGGCTGGTGTTGTCTGTTCAGTGCTTGGTGGCCAGATTGCAAAGGTGTCGGAAGCGTCTGGAGTCTCTTCAGTTTCAATTCGTAAGATTGTGGATAAGTTTAAGGCATCGGGAAATACGTTACTGACCACTTAGTCGCAACAGCATTTGAAATCACGATATTTGCACCACTGAATGTAATATTAGAACCAAATGACGGTCCAAAGGACGCATTATAGGATGACCCACCAGATGAAGTTGTTAGTGATGTACTGAGTGATAATGTTCCAGCAGTTGAACTTGAATATGTAACAGATGAAATTGTAGCTAAATATGTTCCAGATGTATTTGTTAGTCGCATTCCCGGAATTATACTGCCACCTGCCATTCCGCTAAACGATGGGGTACTTGTTGTTCCAGCTGGAATCACAAATACTGGGATTGGAAAAAATGGAAAGTTTGATTCACCTGCACCATGTGCGAGAACAGCAAGTGAAGATGCATCTGTGTTCCCAAACTGAACAAGATAGCTTTCTTGTGCACCGCCAGATGTTACAATCGCAATCATTCCCTTTTTGATTGGAACATTCGTAGCCACACCAGCAGTTGTGGTCCCGCTCGCTGAGAAGTACCCATCCGACACTTGAAGCGTGGCAATTCCAACAGCGGCCGGAGATCCACCTGAGTTTGTTATACCTTCTAGCGTCATTCGGGAATATCCAGCTGTTGCAGATCCGTTATTATCGTGAGTGAGCCTCAGCCGACCATAACCGTCTGTTATTTGCATATCACCGTTCACGTTCAACGTATAGTCGAGAGGGTTTGTGTTGACGCCGAGACCGCCCACAGAGTTTGTTCCAATACGGGCATATCCATTCACGTCTAGGTTATAGGTTGGATTTGAAAGATTAATACCAAGTCGGTTGCTTGCAAAGTCCCCACCGAGCAGATAGTTTGAACCTAGAGAGTTTGTAAGCGAATTTGCAGGCTGTTCTACCAATGGTCCAAGTAAGAACTGCTTAGTCACGCCCGTAAGGGTGTTCCCATGACCAATAAAGATATTGCTCGTTCCGGCTGCACCCGACATGCCCGCTCCCGCTCCAATGTAAATGTTATTCGATCCATCTCCATCGGCGTTGGATCCAATTGCAATCGTGTTTGTGCTGTTCACAGATCCCTGTCCAGCATTGTATCCGAGGAACACACTGTTTGAAACATTTGAGGATCCAAACCCTGCCCCGGCGCCCACAAAGGTTGTATAGTAATTACTGCTCGACACCATATTTGAGTATGGATTTCCGGCGCCGAGCCCAACATAGACGTTCGACCGAGCATCACCAACCGATGCAAAGAAGGTAGAGACCATATTTGCCGACACAGTATCAATGTTTAAAAGCTCAAGTTTCGTCCGATATACTTGATTTCCTATGTCGTAGACAAAGGTCGGGCGGAACACATTTGACAGAAGGTTCTGCACGTTGGTGGTACTCATTGTCTTCTGGAGAGACAAAGGTTTAAGTGTATTCTCCTCTATATACATAGATGTCCTTCACCCTGTTCCCTATCAAGGCTTCCGAGCAGCATCTCTATAAGATGTATAAGCAGAGCGTGGCGGTCTTTTGGACACCAGAGGAAATTGACTTTTCGAAAGACCACGCCGATTGGACAAAGCTTACCGAAGATGAGAAGCATTTTATCAAGCAGATCTTGGCATTCTTCGCCGGTTCCGATGGAATCGTCATGGAGAACCTTGTGACTCGGTTCCAAGGTGAGGTTAAGTCTCAAGTGGTGAAGCTTTTTTACAGCTTCCAGAATGCCATGGAGGGCATTCACTCAGAGACATACTCTTTGCTGATTGACACCTACGTCAAGGACGAGGATGATAAGGCAAAACTGTTTAATGCAATTGAGACTGTGCCTTGTATCAAGGAAAAAGCAGAGTGGGCTTTGGAGTGGATGAATGCAGAGCAGTCGTTTGGGACTCGATTGGTTGCGTTTGCCTGTGTAGAAGGCATCTTCTTCTCAGGAGCATTTTGCTCGATCTTTTGGTTGAAGAAGCGTGGATTGATGCCTGGACTGACCTTCAGTAATGAGTTGATTTCTCGCGATGAGGGGCTTCACACTCAGTTTGCTGTTGCTCTCTTTCATACTCTTGAAAACAAACCAGAACCGATATGGATTCGGAAAATCATCATGGGAGCCGTTAAACTTGAAAAAGACTTCATCTGCGATGCCCTTCCATGTGCATTGATTGGTATGAATTCAAAGTTAATGTCGCAATACATTGAGTTCGTGGCGGATCGTCTTGCGGTCCAGTTAGGACTCACGAAGATCTACGGAACGCACAATCCGTTTGATTTTATGGATTTGATCAGTTTGGAGGGTAAGACTAACTTCTTTGAGAAGAAGGTGTCGGATTACTCACGTCCAATGGGTGGATCTGAAATCCGTCTGGACGAGGATTTCTAAGCAGAGTATAAATGGATGCTTACTTCACCCGGATGATTGGAATCTTCGGAAGCGTGGATGCGCTTGCAGAAGACTTCATTGGAAAGAAAACAGTGGATAAGATTCTTGCGATGCCTAGTGGACCGGGAAAAGACGCCGCAAAGGTGGGTGCAGGTGCTATTCTTCCTGCGATGAAAGACCGTGTTAAAAGCGAGGAGTTAAAGATTCGGATTCAGAATGAGATTAATAAGTTAGCTGGATCAGCGGCCGCCGCAGCGGGAAGGCGCAAGACACGTCGGTTTAAGAAGAAGCGTCTGATGTCAAAGGCGTATTGCAAAAAGACGCCCTGCAATCGTATGGGATTCACGCAGAAGGCTAGTTGCCGTCCATACAAGAACTGCTATCAATGAAGAATCACATTCCCTGCAGGTGTAACCGTCTTCTCGTCGCCCTCCTTAGATGGCGTGATCGGCACGAAGTTCTCCGTAGACATTGCCTTGAGAACCAGCATAAGAAGGAACGAAATCACCACGATCACAAGAACATACTTAGCAAGCGTCCACAACAGTCCCTTCATTGACGAAGAGTTCTTCGCAGCGTAGGCACCGACACCCGATGCAACCATTGTCTCAATAAAACCACCTCCTTTCTTAGCGGGCATTTATTCAGAAGGAGAGATTACTTCTTTGGAGGAGTCCCTGACGCAGCATTAGTTGTATCGGCGGGCGGGGGATCACTCTTTTTTCCAAAGATCATTACGATGACAATGAAAATAAGGATAAAAACAATCATACCGATTGTAAAATATATAAAATACTTAACAGCTGTTCCGACAACATCTAGGACACTTGAGTTAGGATTTTGACGCGCCAAATAGGCACCTGTTCCAATCAGTGCAGCACTTTGAACTAAGTCGCCAACTCCACCCTCTCCACCACGCATACGACGACGAGGCATTTACCCTTAAACGCAGAATAAACGTAATGGATCAAGATGCAATCACCGCAGTCGTTATTTTTATAGGTGTCTTTGTGTGCGGAGGAGTTGCGATTGTTGCGGGTACGTGGTGTCCTCGCATTCGCCCTCGTCGGGTGTCTGGATATATTGACGATGAGTTGGATCTCGTTTAAGGCGCCACAACCTTTCCCCGCACTCGTATAAATGGAGTTTCTTCACGCTTCGATTGCACTGCTTGCTTCAATGGTCCTCGTCCTCGCGGGCATGGTTGGCTGGATCTACTGGCAACAGACGCGTATGTTTCAGAACATGAATTCGATCGCGCTCGTGATCGGCGACCTCAATCAGACACTGATGGCTACTATTCCTCAACCTGCGCGCCCCGAGCTCGTGACCCTCGATGAGCCCACAGAGACCGTGCAGAAGGCTGATGTTCCTACTTCGGATGAGGAAGAGGAGGAAGACGACCGCCTCTCGGTCATCCAAGAGCCCGCTGATGTTATTGCGGGACCTCCTGAGCCTCTGGACACCGATGGTCTAGAGTCCAAGACCAAGAAGGAGCTCCAGGATATCCTAACAAAGCGTGGAATCCCGTATGGCAAGAGCGATGCAAAGTCTGCGCTTATCTCTCTGCTTAAAGCCACCGCGTAAAGTAATACAATGAAGATAGTTTCGTTTGATGTTGGACTTCGTAATTTGGCATACTGTGTCCTTGAAGGCACAGATCGCACCGATGTGAAGATTGTAGATTGGAATATCATTGACGTATTAGGAGAACAGGCAGGCGTCGGTGCTCCTAAATGTCATAAGTGTACTGCGTCCGCTCAGTATGAGCATGCGTCCAATGGAACCTTTTCATGTGGTCGTCATACGCCCAAGAAGAAGGCAAAGGTGACAAAGACGGCTCTAAATAAGATGACACCAAATCAGCTTCACGAGATTATGACATCTGAAAATATGACTACAGAGGCAACCAAGAAGTCTGATTTAGTCAAGTTGATTTACAACCACCAAAAACAGAACACGTGGAAGAAATGCGTGTCTTCGGCGACTCAGGGATCCGTTCTAGATTTGGCTTCGTCCATCATCAGGAGTTTGGACGCACGACCGGCATGGGCGGGAGCGGATCTGGTTTGTATTGAGAACCAGATGGACCGACGGATGTTTGGGGTCCAGGCAATGCTTCAAATGTATTTTTGTTGCCGAGGGTTTCGGTGCACGGGTGTATCGGCGACTCACAAGCTGTCAAACATTGTGACCGTGGAAGATTCAACCGCAACATATAAAGGTCGCAAAAAGACAGGCATAGCTCACGCATTCTCTCTTGTTCCTGCTGTGAACCAGGAGCACTTCTCAAAGCACCCCAAGAAAGACGATTTAGCTGACTCATTCTTACAAGGTCTTTGGGTTCTTGAACACGAAAGGAAGTAAATGCCTGCGTTCAGACTTTCAGAAGGACGTCCAAGTCAAGAAGTAATGGACGTGGACCTGCTCGTAAACCCGCAACAAGGAGGTATCGCAAATCTTGAAACCGTTGATCTCCCTACACTTTCGTTTGATGACGTGCCGGCGCCTCCCCCTGCACCCAAGCTGGTTCCGTCCTCAGAGGATACAGGTCCCATTAGCGTGGGCGGTACGATGAACTTCAATGCTGAGCCGTATGCGCCTACAGTTGCTCCTCGTCGTGTCTCTGAAGAGGCATTGATGAAGGAGAAGTATGAGATCCTGCGTAAGTTTGAGCGCCTCTCCAAGATGGGTGTTCCGATGCGCAAGCGGTTCACCATGGATTCGCCTCTAGACGAGATGAAGCTGGAGCTAGAGTTCATCAAGCGTGAGAAGTCGATGGATGCAACTATCAAGCAATTCTCCGAATGGTTCGTGACTGCGATGAGTGGTCTTGAATATGGATCCAAGCATGTAACTTTGCTCAAGGCGTTTGGTCTTCAGCTGGATGGACTTTCTGAGTCAGCCCAGATGAATGTCGTTGATCTTGAGGATGATTTTGAAGAGTTGTATGATCAGTATGGTGATAATTTGAAGATGCACCCACTTGTGAAGATTCCGATGCGTGCGTGTATGATGATCTATATGGTTCACCTGACAAACCAGATGACTCGCAAGGCGCCGATCCCGAACATTGATGACATTATGCGTCAGAATCCGGATATTGCTCGGTCCCTGGCGGCGGCTGCAATGCAGAACCAGACTCAGCAGATGCGCACAACGGCTAATGTTCCACCTCCTCCTCAGGCGACAAACCCACTCTCAGGTCTGATGAGCTTCATGCAGTCTGGAATGCCCCCTGCTCCTCCTCCATCAATGATCCCCAAGCAGCCAATGGCTGATAAGCAGGTGAAGATTGGCGGTGGTGCCAAGGTGAAGGCTCCAGCGCCAGCTCCAGCGCCAGCCCCCGCACCTGCTCAGGAGATGCGTTCGCCCCCGAACATTGATGAACTACTGAAGAATATTCAGAAGTCTGTGATCGTTCCTCCTGGAAATGGACCACCTGCAGCAGTTCCTGCATCTGCTCTCCGTGGAGCCAATCCTAAGAAGAACGCCGGCTCCACAGGAAAAAACTCAGTAGTAATTAAACTATAATGCTGTCGGATGAGCAACTTAAAAATCTTCGGCGCGGCCTCCTTGACTCCCGTGAGGAGGATAAGGTCAAGCTTACCAAGGCCGCACTTGAGGCCGGTGGTCTCAAGACTGGTGTCTCAGATGCTCAGATCTCCGCTGCGTTTACTGAGGCACAGAGGCAGTATGCGTATGACGATGGCGAAGTTATGAACATCGGCACCCTTGCAAGGAGTCTCCTTGGTAGCGAGTATGCTACAAAGAGGGACCAGTTCCTTGAGAATATGCATGAGCAGTTTGTCGGTCCTCTAGAGGGAGGACGTCGTCGCCGCCGTCGTGGTGGTCGCAAGACGCGCAAGGGTAAGTCCCGCCGTCGCACAACCCGCAGGCGTTAAAAAAAAACATCAAGAGTGAATATAAATGACTAAGCTTTGGCAATACACCGAAGCTCAAGCCGAGGCCATGTCCGCCGCGAACGCAGCCAAGGTGCTCGCTGAGCAGGAGGAATTAGAGAAGGGTGGTAACTACGGAGAGGCGGAGGATCGTGAGCTTGAGGGATATGCGCTTAAGTATGAAAATGACCAGCCAAAGAAAGACTCAAGCGGCAACTACGTGCCCCTCGCGCGTGGATACGATGTTGAGGAAGCACCCGACATCTGGCGCCACCTGTCAAAGATCTATTCCAAGGAGAAGATGATGAAGATTACGGTTTTAGAGGCGATGAGTCTCCAGCCCAAGGTTCGGGAGATCCTTGAGCGGAAGGTCAAGGGACCCATGGAGGCGTTCAAAAAGGAGGCGTCTGAGGCGACTAAGGCAAAGTATAATTCCGCCGATGAGGCGTCTAAGGGTACTATCCTGTCTGCCTGGCTCAAGTCAAAGGGAAAGAGCTTTGATGGTGGTCGCAAGCGCAAGACCCGGAAGGGAGGTCGCAAGAGCCGTCGCACCACCCGCAAGCATTAACCAAATCGTGCCAATCTCGCAGCTCGTAACTCTTCGGGAGTCAACACAACTTTTTCACCGATAACTTCACCTTCAAGTTCACACATTTGAACCCACTGCTCCGACGTAATGTTCTGAAAGGTCTTCAAACAAATGGATACATCCTTCGCTGTTTTCTTTCCCATGTGCCGACAATAGTCACAGTTCGTCATTACGATATACTGTGCCCAGGGTCCTGTTCTCAATACGAGTGCGTAGAAGGTAGACAACTGCTTCCACGTAACCACATTCTTTTTGAAGCTCACATGCTTCTTGTACTTGCACTGAACTGCGTAATACTTTCCATCTTTTTCCGCCACGATATCGATTCCAACATCCGGGCGTTTAAGGCTTAGCGTTGTCAAGAGTTCATCAGGAACATCTTTTAGCAACCAAACATTTGTTAGTTTACGAACATGCTTGAGATATTGAACACAGAACTCCTCAAAGACATCTCCACGAATCTTCTTGTTATCACGCGTTCTCATCTCTGTGAAAGTATGGGCGGGTTGGTCATACCATTTCTGACATTCAGAAAGAAAGAGATCAAAGAGTCCCGTCCCATCTGGACGAGGTGTTAGAAATAGTTTATGAAGATCCATGGTAAGGTTCATAGATTACCAATAATAAATCTGTTTTCAACCAAACATAGGTGGCACATTACGATCATAGGCAGGCCAATCTGCCTTGGATACACCCGCATCTACTTTTTGGTTCGCCATTCCCTCAGCACTACGACGAGACACACCCATTGCAATAATCACATAACCAGCAGTAAGCAGGGTTGATGTAACAATATCACGCGTAGCAATGAAGCACACAGCGAAGATCGCAATCCTCCTCAACAGGATGTTGCGATTGTATTCCTCCTCACTTCCACTGAACTCATCCACAAGATGACGAGATCCAATGTTAAGCAAGATCATCATCACACCAATGAAAAACTTATTGTTGTTGAGCGCATCCAGATACCGCTTGACCTTCATTGGTAAAAGGCAAGATTAAACACTGCCAACCGTTGAGGAAACGCCAGTAGAGGGCTGAACTCCGCCCATTGCGCTCGGGGGAACCGGGGGCATGGTCGGCATCGGCGTGGTCATGGGAGCCGTGCTGACTGCAGTGTTCGGAGGGGGTGTAGAGACACTAGCACCCATTGATGATGAGGGTGATGACTCAGGAGGAACGCTTCCGGACATGGAGGACGTGGGCTTGCACTCCTTGCTCACGGAATCATATGCATATCCGTCGGGGCACGTGCAGGTGGGTTGAACGGTCGTGGTCGGTGTTGTGAAGCCCTCCCAGCTATTGCCCTTAATATACCACACTACCAAGAGAAGCGCCACTGAGCAGCTCACGTACTTGTAGACATACACAATACCCGCGAGCGCCAAAACCTTGCCAACGGGGGTAGACAGGAGGTCGCGAACAACTGGAAGGCTGGGACCAAACGCAAGATACACAATGAGGATGCCAACAGCAATCATTTCATTTCGTGCAGAGAGCATTTATAGTTCCCTCATATTTTTCTGTGTTTCTTTGAACAAGTGGAGTATGAACTACTCAAGTCTTGAAGATGCCTTTGGCACCCCATTCGGTCAACGAGTTCCCGTGACACAAGAACGATCCGATAAAGCTGAACCCGGGCCCACGAAGAAGGCCGACCAAGCAGAGAAGCACAAGGACCTCGTCGCCTCGGTATCTAAGTCTCTGCCTCTGGATACAGACCCTGCAACGGAGTCCTTTAACGCGACCCCGCCCCACCTAAAGCCTCAGCGCAAGCTTCTCCCGGACGCCCCGCTAGATCCTCGGCTATCCACATTTCGTGATCAGGTTCGTGAGCATTTTGGTATGAGCGGAGGTGGTGGAGACGATTCCAAACTGGATCGTATTCTTCGCTTGATTGAGCAGAACCGCACGGGGTATGCACCGGCTGCAACACAGGATATGCTCCTGTACATTGCTACGGGTGTGTTTTTCTTGTTTACATTTGACACATTTGTTACGCTGGGCAAGTCTATGCGCGGTCGTTAGGTCCCAGGCGGGTTGAGATAGATGAGAAGTTGTCAAAACCATTGTCAAGATACTCAATCTCAAAGGTCATGCAATAGTTTGCACCATTCACGTTTCCAGCAGCTGCAACCGCGGTTGTTGTATTTGAGAGAGTCCAATAGATGAAGCCCTGGCTACCCTGTTGAGAATGAAGGCGAGGGCGGATACGGAGACGATCAAGCTTTCCAATGGGAGGGCTGAACTTTGCAATATTCTCCTGACCAGAATGATCGTTGTATTCAATGAACCCAGTTGTTGCAATCGCAGTTGAAACTGACGACTTAGGATAGACTGCATTTGGAATCTTTGCAAAGAAGCTATCAGGATATTGGGACCTGTTGCCGGCAACTGCTGTCTCATCAGTCTTATTGAGACCATCAATGTCCACAAGGAAATAGTTAGGAATGTAGTTTGAAGCTGTTGACGTATTCACAGCTACATCACTGCTATATACGGCACCCGATACGTTTGATCCGTTTGTATACGAGTGGGACCATGCAAGGTCGAGTGTAGGGAACTCAGCACTCATCAGGCGGAGAGAGATCACCTTCTCATAGACGCGAGGCAAATAAACAACAAACTCACCGTTCGTGTAATAGATACCTGTGTCACGATCAGCGGAGTCAACATGAATCACCTTCTTTACGGTGCGAAGTTCAGCAGTTGGTGTCGACTTCGACACGATGGTTCCACGATAGTCAAAGTTCATTATTACTTCCCTGCTAAATCTTTATCGGCAGTTCTCCACGTTTTACCATGGAGCACGAAGGAGTACACTCGAGCCATACCCCATGCCTCGGGCGAGGCACCAGGGCGGTGACCTGTTCTCCAGGCAGCCATACCACGATTATACACTTTACGAAGAGTGCCTGCTGAGACCCCTGTAGCCTTGGCGATCGCAGGGATGCCTGTCACACCGGGATACTTGGAGTGAAAGCGAGATGTGTACGATGAAGGGCGACGCTGGGTTCCCCTGTCGGTCTTAAACGGCTTATAGGCTTTCGGGTCCTTCCAGGACATCTTCTTACGCCGTGTGATCTCACGATGACGTTGTGCCTTGCGTCGTGTGGACAAGCCACGATAGTATTTAGGGGGCCACAGCATTGTATAATCTGCGTTAAAAATCAAACATGGGAGATTCTGGAGCTACCGATGTCGGACAAAATGTGAGTTGGACGATTGTTTTAGAAGAATACTTTGCCCAGACAGGTGAGAAGGCGAACGGTCTCGCCATTATGCACAAGAAGGCAGAGAGTATCTTTAGTCGCCGTAAGGTGTATATTGACTTGCCGGTTATCGTTGGATCGGGTGCTGTTGCCTTCTTGAACGCTGGCTCCTCCAGTTTGTTCGCGGGGAATGCACAGCTTGCCGCGACATCGCTCGGTGTTGCATCTCTCGCAATTGGTATTCTGAATACGATTGGCACGTATTTTGGATGGGCGAAGCGGGCCGAGGGACACCGTATGTCCGGCATCCACTACGCCAAGCTCTATCGCTTTATTAACGTGGAACTGCGTCTTCCCCGCGAACAGCGTATGCAACCGGGTGATTTTTTGAAGTATGTCAAGGATCAGTATGACCGTTTGGCCGAACTGAGCCCTCCCATTCCGAGCTCGGTTGCAGGTGAGTTTGCGAGGCGCATGGAAAAATACATGGATATCTCCAAGCCCGAGGAGACGAACGGATTAAACAAGATTGAGATCTTCGTGGATTCGGCTAATGAGCTGGGTGGAGTTGTCAGTCCGTTGCCTGCTCCCCCGAGTCCTCAGGCTGCCACGGCGAAGATGACGGCTGTACCAAAGGCTCTGGGATCGGCGGTAGTCCCCCCAAAGACATCTTAGAGACCTTGTAGCCTCTCTTTTTATACAGTGTGTTTCGAGCACCAAACTGGCGACGGAACTGAGGATCGACGATGTCGATGATCAATGGATGGACCGTTCGCTTTGATTTTTCAACTCGCAGAATCCGCCCAACAATTTGGTCAATGTCTGGGCGAGGAGTAGCCATGACTAACGTGTTTAAGGTGGGAACATCAAATCCCTCCTTACACATGGAATATGTGGCAATCAAGATCTTTTTAGAAGCACAGAACTCTGTTCTCTGACTTGATTTTACAGTCTGTGATAAGATACAGGCTGTCTCACGAACCGCTTCGGACAATCCATCTAGCAAATCCTTGCAGTGCTGAACCCGATCTGATAACACTAGAACTTGACGACCTTCTTCGCAAATGTCCTCAATAATTCCACAGAGCCATTTGGTCCTGTCCTCACATTCAGCCAGTTTATTGACCATGATGGGAACTGATACAAACCCAGAGGAACTCAAGACAATCTCGTTGAAAGTTGTATCGTGATTGACATATTCAAAGACCTCTACGCTGACCTTTGTATCCACTGAGTCGCCGGTGTCTGATTTGTAGATCATAGGTCCAAGAAACCAGTTAATCACGTACATCAGCTTGTCCTTGCGATCAGGTGTTGCAGACAAGCCTAGCATATATTTCGAGGTGATTTTGGGAAGCGCCTGCACAAACACTTCTGAAGCAATGTGATGGCATTCGTCCACGATGACCAAACCGATCGGTCGGAAGAGATCTGCATTTAGTTCCTTCATCGAAAGTGTTTGGAGCATAACAATCACAACATCGCGATCGGCAACCTCGCACACATCAGCCTGCACCCGTCCGATTCTCGCTTTCGGTAGAAAGGATTTGATGCGATCTTCCCATTGATCACGGAGGAAAGTGTTATGAACGATAACCAATGCAGGGACGCGGAGACGAGAGGCGATATAGAGCGCACAGACTGTTTTGCCTCCTCCCGTGTGGAGCGAGATAATTCCGTCATGGGGTTCGGGAAGCAAGAATGAATTGACAACGGGAAGCTGAGCGGGTCGGATGGACCCTGCAAACTGCCAGTATTTTGCCGGGGTTTCATCAACATCTCGCGTGGATGGAACAGGTCCAAACTTGTCAAGACCATAGTGCTTGGGGAGATAGAGGTGCTTCTTGTCCTCGTGATACACTGGGTATCGTGGGACAGCGTGGGGATTGATGATCGAGAAGGGCTTGACAGTAAGAGCCTTCTTGAGCACTGCTTCATTTGATGTTTTTGCGATTTGATATCCATTGAGGGTCAACATACCTGTCACCCCCTTGTCTTTTTGTAGTTCATTTTAAGTCTCGCGGATAACATCCACGTAGAGTGCATCCTCAATGGTGCTGAGGATCGTGCTCTGAACCTCCTCAAGATCACTCACGTGATACATGATAGCCGGACCCATTGCCGTAGAAATCTGGATCTTCTCAAATGGGTCCTGATCCTTGGTCATCGAGAACAGGAGGTTCTCAAGATAGCGACGAACACCGGCACGAGTCAGCGAAAAGTCATAGACAGACTTGCTCTTGGAATCGCCAGGGGTGTACGTGATATCAACCATCTCCGTTGCACGGGATCCGCGATTGATCTCAATCTTATCATCCTTATCGTCGCCAGTCGGAATAACCCAAATCGTAACAAGATTCATTTCTATACTCCTCTCTCGAGGACATTGTTTAAACGCCTCTCTCATCATCGTCAAATTGGTCAGGTTGTTCGTGATCGCGACCATCATTTCCAGGAGCGTTGGAATAATCTCCATAGTTGCCACGCTCCTCAACATCTCCAGCCACAGGTAGATCACCCTGATCTTGGTAATCAACAGGACGTCCAACTCCAGTTTCAGGATCTTCCTCACGTTCTGTCTCAGCCACTTCACGGGCAAACATATCGCGATCTTCGCGTGTAATAATTGTCGGAGCAAGTCCACGATCAATTAACTCCTTGGTGATTTCACGATCCGTATCAGTCATATTTCGCAGGCGATCAGTGAAACTCGTGCGCTCTTTTGCCTTGAGTGTATTTGTGACCCTCTTTGCTTCTGCAAGGTCGGCGGTCAACAAGACCATAGATACATCTGATTTCATAAGGGTCATGAGTCTCGTCTTTGTCAGTGGATCCTTCTCAATCTCCTTAATCGTTTCATAGACGTATCCCTTCGTGATGTCGCGGAGGTCATCGTTCTTTTGAGTAGAGTCAATCATCCGGGCATTGGTTTGAATTGCAAACACATCTGTAAGTCGTGAGAGGATGAGTGAGTTCGTATGCCAATCGTCAGATGCAACTGTTTTCCCCATCTTAAGACGCGCAATAACCGCCTTATCCTTGACATCTACCGTCTTAGGAGTTGTGCGTTCAGACTCAAATCTCTTCATCACTTTCTTGGCACTCTCTGCAGAGGCGAAGTGGTTAATTCCAAGACGTAATGGTACTTCGGGCTGGCGGATTTTTGGAAGACGTTCCGATGTCCAGTACGCTCGTGTTGTAGGGCATGGAGGTGGACTTGTGATAGTTCCAAATTTATCCTTGCTTGGAACCACAAGAGTTCCGGGAATCATTGTCTTGGGTTCAATCGGAACCTCAACTGGAGCCGCTGCCCGACCACGCTCCATTGCAGCCTTTAAAGGAGCCGATTGCTTGAGGAGAGCATCCAGAACACCTTGAACCAACGTCTTGACCTTTTTAGGGTTGTTCAACACTAGACGCATCGTGGTTGCACTGGATCCCTTGAAGGAGGTAGGATAAGCTTCTAGGGTCTTGGTCAAAACAAGGATCATGCTATCTACGATCGTATAACCCTCTGGCTTGGGGGCATCACGCGGATATCCACGTATAGTTAGAGGCTTGCTTCCAAACGACCTCCTCGGAACAAGCGCGGGAACATGAGACTGCATGAGCAAGATAATCTGAGCGATTCCAGCCACGCCGGCCGCGTCTTTGAGTTGATTTGCAATCTTGCGTCCAATCTCGAGGATCGGCAATAGCTGATCAATCTCTGGAAATATATGGAGAAGCGAGATGAGCATGAAGAAGACTTCATCTGAAGGCTTGGACATATCAAACAGATTCTTCAGGGTAGCTAATCCCTTCACGTGATCTGCAATACCATGTCCCTTGAATGTACTGATCGGAAGCGCCTCTGCGTGCTTGATCAGCCGACCTTCATCTGTGAACTCCTCTTGATCTTCAATCACGTCTGAGTTAATCTGCTCACCGCACGACTTACAAACGCGGAATCCATCCACACGTGCGGTCCAGGTATCGTAGAATACACGGCGATCAGCGGCAAGCTCGCCTGATAGGATCGCGAGAGTGTGTTTGCATAATAAAAATAGACTATTCGAATCTGTGTAGATATTCTTATCTAAGACAGCATCACGAACTAGATCGCCAACGTCCTTCAGCTTGTCCTCGGCAAACCGTCTCTTGTCCTCTAGAACAGCCACAATGTCTTTGCGGAGCTGAGGAGTCTCCTTTGCAGGGGCAGTTGTGCTCTTCTCATCTTTCTTGGGCTTTACTTTGATGGATCGGTGGCTAATGAATGCCTTCACGTATGCCTCTAAGATCTCAGTTGGACTTGTTTCTTTCCATTGAACCTTACCCTTGTATCCCTCGCGCTTCCTTTCTTGCTTGATCAGTTCAAGGGGAACACATTGATAGGAGATCTTATCCTTGGCACCCCATGTCCTGCGCAGGGTTCCACGAATGGAAAAATCTTGAAAATTAAGACCTTCAAGATCACACTCTGCAATCGTTGTCTTAGGATATTCAAAGTTACCATCTGATCCAGGCATCATTCCCACAGTTCCATTCTGTCCGACCTGTGATAAGAGCATGTGAACTAAGAGTTCACCGCCATCCAACTGATCCATCAACCAATGCCGGCTTGATTCAGCGGGATAGTATGGCTCGTAATACTCAAGAAGTTTCTCCGACGGCTTATCTCCGGAAGATTTGGGAAAGTCGACTACCAATGGCTCCGGTTGGCTTCCTGATGCTTCTGCAGGTGGGAATCGGGACTTCCATGAGCTCCATGGAATATCAGAAAGCTCCACATCATACATTTTCAAGAACTTCATACCTTCGCCGTAAGGATCCGAGGTCACAGGAACAGCATGGGTCATGATTGCATCCAATGACGGCACAATCTCAGATAACGGTGCAGTGCTCTCAATCATCACGGCATCGGCTGACTTGAGAAACGGATGTTCGGGCAAGGGATTCGGAACGGGTAACGGACGCTTCTTGGCATAGTATCCAACAAAGTTGACAAGATCCGCTGTGTTCTCCATAGGCACTTCAAGAATATCAAACCGACCATCTTCATGCCTGCGGGTCCTGGGATACACAAATGTTGGGAGGATGCGAATGGGTTCTTTCCCATCGTTGTTCACAAGCTCTTCAATCTTCGACAGCATATACGGAGTTCCTTCACGTTCGGACTGAAAGGGATGAGGAAGCGCCGTCATCATTGACCGATAAAAGTTAGGTGTTCGAATCCTACCCTCCTCATAAAGGGGTAGCCATGACTGTTCATAGTTGTAAGGCTTGAGATCAGCAGATGCGTACACCGGGTTGATCCACGAAAAAATCTTTCCATACTCAGGCTCACGAAGCTCGTATGTATTTGCCGTTGGAACAATGTGTTGTTCATAGAGACTCCGAAATCGCTCGGCTTCCTTTTTCACAAGTTCAAGCTCATACTTTGTCGTTCGTCCGCGAGGAACCATTTTTTCATAGGCATCTCCAACCTGCTCATCCAATGTAAAAAATCTGATTTCTTCAGGTCGTTGAATGGTTTCATCATACTCCAGGTCTTCAAGCACCTGAAACTCCGCCGGTTCGAAGGTGAATAGCTCACTCATTATACTGACTTAAGAATGCTTTCACAGAGGTCCACCGCCTGCTTCTTGAACTGCGCGATGATCTTCTCGGGGTCGGCTTTAGTGCTAAAGTTAACAATCATCTTTGGGAGGAGAGGATGCACAATTCGGTAGGACACATAATCCACCTTGAGAAGTCCACCCATGTACATGAGACCCTGTGCAAGCGCGCCCATTGTGTGACCATCCTCCTCAGTCTCAATCGAATACCAGTTTCCCTCATCGAAAGAGCGCATGATCGGGTTCTCGCACCACCTCTCAATCTTTGCCTTGAAGATCTGAGCAGCCTGCTTGAGCAGATCCTTTGCAGGGATGACGCCAATGCTCTCTACTGTGAAGTCAAACCAATACGGACGTCCCTCCTCATCGCGGGCATACGACCGCTGGATCTCGTAGTTATCAAACATCTTTGCACGCAACGCACGCTCGTTCTCATCGTCACCTGAAACTGCTACGAATGAATCCTTATCCAGCTTAGCAAGTTCCGGGTCAATGTGGTTCTTGAAGGTTGAAACACAGACTTGCGAAACACCCGTCGTCTCCACTCCAAGAGTAGCCTTCACGTGAATAGACTCGCTGGGCTGAAGAGTCATGAAGAACAGCGGGGCGCCCAGATCACGGTCCTTCAGGAACACATCCTTTCGAGGACCCTGAACTGCGAAGTCATCTGTGGTGATCTCAACTGGACCCTTGCGGGTCAGATCAGGTGTAGCCGGAGGCAGGAACCGAAGCTCAATACGTGTATCGCGAATCACTGCCGCCTCCTCAGGCTTAACATTCACTGGAAGCATCTCCACTCGGTGCTTGAGCATCTCGTGAATCATCTTAGTTGAGTTATCAAGAATCTGAACATCGCGAATCACAACCGTCGGGATCTCTGCAAGAAGAATGCGACGAAGCCCATTCACAAACGAGATGGGTACATCCTTAAACTCGGTATCCAGGCGGTATCCATTGAGAGAAATATTAAAGGACTCCATTGTATCTACTGGTTGTTTCGTTATTACCTATCCGTTTTTTTCAGGGGAACCAGCAACGAGATGAATAACCAACCGATTTTGTTTTACAGCACGCGATGTTCTCATTCCCAGCAGATTATCCAGACGCTTAAGGGTCTCAAGAAGGAGGGACTCTGCCGTATGTTTGCGATTGACGGAAAGCAACGTTCCGAGCTCCCTCCGTTTCTGAAGAGTGTCCCCACACTGTACAATCCGGAGACGAAGGATGTGTACATTGGAAAGGACATCTATGCATACATTGCTAAGCCAGTGACGTCGCGTCGCGAGGTTCCCACTCAACAGCAACCGCAGGTTGCCGCGCAACAGCCCACTGGATCCAAGTTGAGCGCCCAGGGTGGAAATGAGGGTATCCAAGAATGGTCGTTTGCTTCAGCTATGGGGTTCTCAGATTCGTATTCGGACTGGGGAGCACCTGAGAAGTTTATTGCAGATGAGCTTCACTATACATACATTGGAAATACCCAGTATACACCGCCCAAGCCCGAGCCGGAGACCAAGCAGAGCTATGAAGGTGATAAGGCCGGACGCAACAATGATCTTGCTTCCAGGATGGAACAGATGCAGAAGCAACGTGATGCTGAGTTCGCCGGCCCTGTGCGTCAGTAAGCTTACACATTCTGCCAAAGTATAAAGTAATGTCCAAGAAGATCTTTATGGACGCCTTCTTCACCCAGTTCCACGAGTTCATGGGTCAGCTAACGAAGGTGTTCCCGAATGATGAAGATTTTAAGATATATGATGATGCTGTATACCTTGTGCAGAGAATGAACCCTGGACTGGTCGTGTCAGAGTTTGGCAAGTACGTGCTCCCATTTGAGGAGGTGATTCGTAAGCGCGATGACGATTTTTTTATGAATCACAGCTTTGACTCACTGGAGCCGGACAACACGATGGAGCAGGTCATTCAAAAGCTCAAGGGCTACTGGACTACCCTGTCGGATCAGAATAAGTCCTCCATTTGGGGCTACATCATCCTGCTACTGGATATCCATAAGCGGTGTGTCTGAATCATCAATACCATAAAGTCCCTTAGGATTCAAGGACACCAGTTCGGATACGGCTGCCTCCGGATCTCCAAAGTTCTGAAACAGGATCCGAACAGCTTCTGCAGGCGACCACTTACCATCCAACGTTGGATCGTCGGGAATCGCAAGATCCTGCTCATAGAATGAATCCACCATCTCCTTCAACACTGCTCGACTACAGTTCTTGAAATGAACAATCATGTCGACACGACCCGGACGAATCAGGGCCTTGTCAATACGTTCAGGATAGTTGGAGGAAAAGGCAATAATACGACCATTGGCTTCCAGAGTCCCGTCCAGAAGATTGAGCAGAAACGACAGATCAAACGTCTCCTTCTCGTCCTGCTTACGATCCCCAAAAAGGTCCTCTTCTTTCTTCTTTTCTTCCACAACCGGCTTCTTCCACTCACGGCGCAGAACTACATCGCCCATCGCATCAATGTCCTCAATCACGTAGAGACGCTCGGCAACCGGGATGATGTACTTCTCTGTATTCGCACCATTGAAGACGTAGATCTCATCATTAAAGAATAGATGTTGAAGCTGTTGCTTAGTCTTTATTTCGGAAAGCTGAATGTTGATGATATGACGGCGACCGGCATTGGCAATTGCCTTGATACTTGACGTCTTGCCAGTTCCCGGAGGACCGTGAAACATGAAGCCCAGTGTGTAGGGAATACCCTTCTTCTCATACCAATCGCGATGTTCCAAGAAGAACTTGACACGATCCCTCACCTGCTTTCTCTGCTCAAAGAACACGTTCTCAAAGGTACGAGTCGTCACGAACTTGGTCTTGGTGTAGACGAGATGAGTGGATGGAAGCGGGTTCTGAACAGACCCCTTTGTCTTGGTGGACACCATCTGGTCAAAGTAGTATCGGTGAGCACCCAGCTTATTTGCCATCCTGCGCTCATAGTCAGCGTTGCAGGTATCCACAAAGGTCTGGAGATGCTGGACGTCGTGTTCGTAGCAATAAAGTTTAAACTTGATCACCTCAGGGGCACCATCCGTAACCTTGAGATCCATGAGCTCAAAATACACATCATTGTCCAGGCAGACGGGCTCAAACTCGTTAGGGAGATAGTCGTGATTTGTGACCCCCAACAGGCTCTTCATGGCAGGAAGGGTTGTCACGAAAAAGACCACGGCGTCCATACGACTGGAATAGATCGTTGTAGGGGTTGTGCGATTTGCATTTGCCTGCGTTGGAGTTCCTCGTTCACATGTGATGGATGCCCTGGGTGTCTTTACGGCAGACTGAGGGACTTCAACTGTTTGCCCGGGCTTACGACGCCGACAGCAAAATGCCGATGCCCATGCCGACCACGTAGGAAAGGTCTTGACTACGATTTCAAAACCGTTCAATGCCAGCATGTTGAGAAGAGGATTTTTGCTGGATGGCATTTGGAGCATCATCTGGGTCTTGACCAGCTCATTAAACTGCATCCTTTATATGACCCCATATGATGTAATGCACTTGTCTAACGTAGCACCTGTTTGATGGACAGGCTTTGATCTACGAAGACGGAGTTCCTTGGAAGCCTTATCCACGGTGTCCTGTGAAAGACTCACAAACTTCTTGACATCGCGGATCGGTCCCTGGACGTTCATAGTTGGCACATGAAGGCGGAGAGGAGGCAGTTGAACGGCGATCATGTCTTCACTATTTGCAACATACTCTCGGAACTGCTCAATATCCAGTTGACCTCCAAACATCCGAAGCATATGACGATGGGGTGCAGGCGTTAGGGTCTTGTTCGTATACAGAGTCCGGTAGAGATCCGACAGCAGGGCATGACGGGTCCAGCGTACCACATCGGACAAGGAGACATCTCCATACAGATACGCCAGGGCACATTCTGGTGAGCAGTAGTGTCCTTCACATGCATACATGTTTTCATAGGCATCGTAGCTTACGGGAAGCAGGGATGCCTTCCAAGGGAACGGATGACAGCACCATAGACAGCATGTTGTTGCACCATAGGATGCACATCGAGTGCGAGTCAGGATGTCCTTCATGGTATCGGTATTGAAACGCTCAGCCACTCTGGATGTCTCCACAGTAGACAAGATTTCAGCGTAGTTCGTTAAGGTTGAGGGCTCAGATACAGTTGCCTGTGAAATATCCACATAGATAGGTGTGCTTCCTGCAGGCACAGGTAGGTCTTCTTCAACTGGAAGTCTCAGTGAGAAAATCACGGGGGCTTCAAGAAGTTGTTTTCTCGGAGGCATTAGTTTCTTCAAGTTGGTTGAGTGAAAGTGTCATTAAATGCCACCCTGTACAGTTCCAGTGCTTCCAATTCCAGAATACGGATAGCTTGATACAAGCTCATCGCCGGATGTCTTGGTAAGCATAACTGATTTTCCTTTTGGCAGCACAATAGTCGATTGTCCATCTATAGTGATACCAAAGGAGGACCCGTCAAAGGTAACGTTCTGGGAGGCGCTTTGGTTAGTGAACACATAAAATCCACCATTTGGAACAAATGAATCCACGTTTAATCTAATCGTGCCCTGACTGCCAGTTGTTACTTTGTAGATGGTTGATATAGAATTTTCGTACAATACAAGCTCCCCTTGTGCTTGTATAGTATTCTGATTCTGGAACCAACCTATAGGACCTGTAGGACCTGTAGGACCCGTTTCAGACCCTATTGCTCCCCATCCTGTTGCGCCTTGGGGTCCTCGTACACCCTTATGTCCTTGGACTCCTTGGATTCCAGTTGCCATTTATTAAATAACAATATATTCACTTCCGGTGTATAACACAGCCATCTTATAACTTCTGTTAAGGGTCAGTGACGTCGTCGAGGAAGCGCCCTCATATGTAACGGGTCCATTTTCAAATGTAACTGTTCTGTTGCGTCCATCGTTATTTTTGAACAGCCAAAAATTACCCGCCTGTTCAGGTGTTGGAAATGCTTCATTTGTGGTCTCTACTGCAGTTGACTCCGTAACGGTGCCTGTTTCTCCACCAGAGTTTCCAGGACCACTTCCCTCTGTAAGAACCTGAAAAACTGTAGGTGAATAGATAGTGTCAACTCGATATGTGCCATTCAGAGAGCTGTTAAATGTCATGCCTGCTAGGGTGACAAGCGACTGTATCCGTAAGTTATGAGGGGCTGATGTTTCGATCTGAAGATACTGACCACCCCATGAACTATTGCTAAGTGCCACAGGTGCTGCGGTTGAATAGGTCGGATTGTAGAAGGGTAAATAGATTGTCAGACTGCTATTGTTGGTCGAGAATAAAGCGCTTGTAAGATTGTACCAGGTTCCAAGATTCTGAGGTGTCAAATATATTTTGTCACTGCCATCAGTCGGTGTTGAAGTCGTAAGCCGTGCAGTTGTATATCCGAATGGCGGACCCTGAAATGCATACCTCGGAGGGCCCTGTAATCCACGAAGCCCTTGTAATCCTGTCATTCCGGTAATTCCTGCTGGAGCTGCCATTTATCAGAAAGCAATATATTCCGCGGTGGATCCAGAACCGGCAACAAATACAAATGTAATTGACACCCCTGGAGCGAGTCCTAAGTCGATGTAAAAATTGGGAATTTGATTTTGCTGACATGTTAATACGGATCCGGGTATTGTAAGCTTATATATTCCTGAATTAATGTTAATCCTTTGATTGAGCGTGGTATTGCCATTTGTAAATGTCCAGAATGTTCCATACTGATCGCTAGTAAGGTTAGAAGGAAAACTCAATTGTGGGGTGATCGCATCCTGCTGAATAGTGTAAAGACCACCTGCATTTATGAACTGGGCGGATAGGGGGTTTCCGTCGAGGATAGTTACATTCACACGTCCAGTAGTGCTATAAAATGTTGTTCCAGGCGCCCCATAGGGGGTTCCCTGAAGTCCTTTCCGTCCAGTTGTTCCTGTATGTCCTCGAGGTCCTTGGGCACCGCTCATTCTTATGTAAAACGGAAGTTAAAATCCTGAGATACAGAACCTCACCCACGAGAAAAATGACTGACCTTTCAACAGCCTATCAACGCAAGACGCATCGCGAGCACATCCTGGATCTTCCTGACACCTATATTGGTAGTGTGACAACCGCCTCTGAGGAGGTGTTCCTACGAGAGGAGGAGACTTTTAAGGCAACAACCATCCCTGTGAATCCCGGTTTCTACAAGCTGATTGATGAGCTTCTGGTCAATGCTCACGATCAAGTTGTCCGGCTTCGGAGCCGGCAGTCCACGAACCCGGTCAAATCTATTGAGATTGACTGTGGTGCAACGCTCTTCAGTATCAAGAATGATGGTGAGCCGATTGATGTTGCAGAGCATCCGGAACACAAGACCTGGATTCCACAGATGATCTTTGGTGAGCTATTGACCTCAACAAACTACGACAAGAATGAGAAGAAGCTGGTGGGTGGTAAGAACGGATATGGTGTGAAGCTAGTGAACATCTTTGCAGATGAGATGGTTGTTAACGTAGTGGATCAGCCACGCGGACTGAAGTATAAGCAGACATTCCGCAAGAATATGACAGAGGTAGAGAAGCCGATCGTGACTGCAAACAAAGGCAAGTCAAGTGTTCAGGTGATTTGGACGCCTGACTTCAAGCGATTTGGAATGCAGAGCATTGATGATGGAATGATGCGACTGATTGAGCGCCGTGTCTGGGATCTGGCGATGACCCTGGGCAAGGAAGTCAAGGTCACCTGGAACGGTACGGCGGTCAAGTGCAAGAATCTGACCGAGTATGCGAAGGCGTTCGGCTGTGATCCGGTGATCTACGAGAGCCCGAATGAGCGCTGGCATATTGCGATTGCCGATAGCCCGGTGGACAAGTCTTTCAGCATGTCGTTTGTCAACGGCATCTGGACGTCCAAGGGTGGCACGCACGTGGATGGCATCACTAACCAGGTGGTCAATCACATCGTGGAGTATCTGGAGACGAAGAAGAAGGTGAAGGTCAAGCCGGGTATGGTGCGTGACAATCTGGCTGTCTTCGTAACCTCCATGATTGAGAACCCAAGCTTCACGAGTCAGACCAAGGAGACGCTGACAACCAAGGCATCGGCGTTCGGCTCCAGTTTCAAGCTCTCGGACGACACGCTCAAGAAGATCGTGACCAAGCTGGCGATCGTGCCGAAACTCCTGGAGGCGCAGTCAGCCAAGGATGCCAAGGACAACAGCAAAACTGACGGCAAGAAGCAGTCTCGTATCACGGGCATTCCCAAGCTGGATGATGCGGTCATGGCGGGCACGAAGGACTCTGCCAAGTGCACGCTGATCCTGACAGAGGGAGATTCAGCTAAGGCAATGGCGCTGAGCGGTCTCAGCCAGGAGCAGCGCAAGCTCTTCGGTGTCTACCCGCTCAAGGGTAAGGTGCTGAATGTGAAGGACACAAGCGATGCCAAGGTGGAGCACACCAAGGAGATTGCTGAGCTCAAGAAGATTATCGGCTTGACCTCCGGCAAGAAGTATACAGATGTGAAGGATCTGCGTTATGGGTCGATCATGATCATGACAGATCAGGATCTAGATGGTAGCCACATCCGCGGTCTGCTGATCAATCTGTTCCACGAGCTCTGGCACGAGCTGATTGCAATCCCAGGGTTCCTGACATATATGGCGACGCCGATTGTTAAGGCGAATAAGGGCAAGGAGTCCAGGATCTTCTATTCACAGTACGAGTACGAGCAGTGGCGTTCTGGCGAGGGATCCAAGGGCTGGAAGGTCAAGTACTATAAGGGACTTGGTACCTCGACGCGTGACGAGGCCAAGGACTACTTCAGCAAGGTCAATGCGGTTCGCTTTGATTACGATGATAAGGCTGACAAGTCAATTGATCTGGCGTTTAACAAGCAGAGGGCTGATGATCGCAAGGAGTGGCTGAAGGGCTACGATCGCACGGCACTGGTTCCTACGGGCAACCGAGTTCCGTATGATGACTTCATTCACAAGGACCTCATCCATTTCAGCTACTACAATCTGGAGCGCTCCATCCCGAGCGTGATGGATGGTCTCAAGACCTCACAACGCAAGATCCTCTATGCAGCGTTCAAGCGTAATCTCACACAGGAGATTCGTGTTGCTCAGTTTGCCGGATACGTGTCAGAGCACACAGGTTACCACCACGGTGAGGCATCACTGAATGAGACCATCGTGGGCATGGCACAGGACTTCATGGGATCCAACAACATCCCGTGGTTGGTTCCGCAGGGGCAGTTTGGTACGCGCATCCAGGGTGGAAAGGATGCAGCATCACCCCGTTATATCCACACCTACCTCCAGCCTCGTGTTCGCAAGTTGGTTCCTGAGGAGGACTTTGCGGTGCTGAAGTATCGTGATGACGACGGACTGCCGGTGGAGCCGGAGTGGTATGCACCGGTCCTGCCGATGCTCCTGGTGAATGGAGCCCGTGGCATTGGCACTGGATACTCGACCTACATTCCGCCGTGCGATCCGAAGGTCATTAAGCAGAAGTTGATGCGAAAGATTCAGGCGGGGCATCCGCTGAGGGACAACTTGTATCCGCTCGTGCCGTACTTTGAGGGGTTCAAGGGCACCTACACGGAGGATGGTGTGGTCGGCGTCTACCACAAGGAGAAGGAGGACTTTGTTGTCACCGAGCTCCCGCCTGGAACCTGGACGGCTGACTATCGCGAGTGGCTGGAGAAGGAGCTGGCGGAGGGTCGTATCAAGGACTTCAGCGACACGTCCACTGACCAGCAGATCAATATCCGGATCAAGGGCATTGACGAGAAGGTGCTGGTGAAGTCGCTGACGGAGAAGGTTCGCACAACGAATATGCACGCCTTCAATGCGAAGGGCGTCATCACGAAGTATGAGACGCTGACCGACATTCTCTGCGAGTTCTGGACTGTCCGCATCAACCTCTACGAGACACGTAGGGAGTACCAGATCAAGATGCTCAAGGAGAAGCTCCCGTATCACAAGAATGTGGTCCGGTTCATCCGCGATCAGATCCAGGACGAGCCTGAGGTCAATCTCAAGAAGAAGAGCCTGAAGGAGTGTGACGAGATCCTGGGCGAGCATGAGTATCAGCACATTGACGGAAGCTATGACTACATCATGCGCCTGCCTGTATCGGCATTCACTGCTGAGAAGGTTGCCAAGCACGAGAATGACATGGCGGATCTGCTGGCGGAGATCTCCAGGTTGGAGAATACGAACGCGGAGAAATTGTGGCTTGCAGATTTAGAGCAGGTATAATAAGTAGAGTATGAGCAATTACTTGGACTTACTAATTCAGCAAGACAAGGCGTCTCAAAATGTATACAACTTTGATCCCCGGATCCAGATGCAACAAACAAGGAGTTATTCACGAATTGAACCTTTTTCATCGGGTCCTAAGGAAGATGTTCCATCTGTCTCCTATACCGATCAGATTGTTGGATCCCACTCCGATTCAGCCATCGTGCAGTCTTCTCCAAATACAGTGGCTGTGAAACGATATATTGTAATTGACACTTCACAGCGAGACTTTGTTAAGCAACCAAATCCTTTTTCCAATCTTACATTCACATTTGGACTGCAGTCAACACAGGCAAGTAATCCACCTGTGTATTCAAACAATCCATTCGTACCCACCTTTGCTACGGAGCAAGCGGAACTTCCTGCACCTATACCGGGTATTCCGAATACACGTGGATGGACATTTTCAAATGTATCCTATCCACCCTATAACTCAAGTGTTCCGAACGGCAACTTCATTGGATACGACACAGGGTACACCCTTCAGCCATCAGGCTCTGGTTTTGGAAGCGTCTTTACACCCTGTAATGTGTCTGCCGTCCGCCTCGTCCGTGCTGTCATGCCTCAGCGTCAGTTCTTGAATTTACCGATTATTCCAACAGGCGCTGGATCGGATATTTCGACACTGATTCAGAACACACTACCTAATACATCCTTCTCCACATTTGCAACATACCCGTATTTGATGCTGTATCTTAATGAATACTTTGGACAATATGTGGGTGGTAATGAACCGACTCGCAGGTCCTTCTCAGTTATGACACAGCGTCAGCGTCAACAAATTACCTTCACCTCAAACTCGCTTGGTGTTCAACAGTTTGACTACGAGCCATGGGGTGAAGAAGCCCTCCGCCTCCAAAGTCCAATCACGAACCTTCAACGTATCCAGGTGAGCGTATCCGATCCAATTGGCAACGTCTTCATTCACAATGATACATTAGCAGTCTCCCTTATGCAGACTGACTCGAATCAAATGTTTATCAAATGCTTCACAGCTAACTTTAGCTATTTCAGTGGTAACGAGATGCGTATCGGCGATCGCGTTGTGTTCTACCCTGCTACCATCTCAAATATGTTGAAGTCTCAATACCTTGCTGTGCAAAACTCTGATAAGCGGAAGTTCATTGAACAACTGTTAGTCGGAACCTTCCCTGTCCTCGCACTTCTGGACTACGTTGAAAATCCAGATACAGGTGTGTTTGTCCCCCGAACAGTTGCACGAACCCTACCCTATGTATCATCCTATAACGGCTTTGTGATCCCTAACTTTTTTACAGTGGGAGCTGAAGGATCTGTGACTCCAACATACCCTAGATCAATTGACAGTGGAACGTATACCATTCTTGAGCCCAACTCACTCGTTGGCTCGAATCTTGAGTTTATGAATGCAAGTCTTCAGCCAGTGTATACACTTGAACTGGAGATCCAACAGCCGGACACAGGAGCAATTGGAGGAAAGATTGTCTTATAACAAAGCAATGGCATCCTCGTTTGCAAACTACCACACAGGCGAGCTTTCCGATTTCTACACCCAGACTGCGATTCCGAATGCTCCTAAGCACACGGGTCGTCTCCCGCTCAGTGGAGATGAGGAGAAGTCCACACTGCCTCCGTTTACTCTGACGGCACAGGAGCCGTATGTTATCCCGACACGTGTAGCTGAGCAGATGCAGTATCGTCACGAGGCTACACCGCTGAACAGTGTCTTCTTTAGCGAGGACAACCTTGAGAACCTCCAGGGAGCCATCGCGGCTGCCGTTCTGCAGATGAGCGGTGCCAAGCGCTATGTTATCGGTCGCCAGAATGATGCAGATCTCAAGACGATCATGCGATCGTATTACCTGCAGTATGCTCAGAACGATCCGTCGCGCGTGGCTGAGGAACTTGAGCTCCTGAACAACCGTGTCATTGGATACTCTGCGAACAACATTCTTGTAGAGATTGAGGCCTACAAGTACTACCGCAAGGACATTGAGGATTTCCCTGCTCCTATTGAGCGTCCCGTAATGACGAATATTTACGGAACGCGGACAGGAGAGCTCAAAAGCTTTTTCTGAACTAAGTAATGCTTAGTCGGTTTAATGACCGCGTGTTTCTCCAAGAGGGTCGTTGGTTTGTTTGGGATCCTAGTCTAGGACTATTTCGTCCCATTGATAACTACGCATGGAATGGCACTAAGTATGAAGTGGACGATCGAGCATATTGCACAGATCCCCTGTCCAAGACATACTGCTTTGGAACTGCCGAGATGCTTGCACGATGTGTTGAACTGAGCAAGAAGTATGAAGATCGTATTTCTACTGTCCCCGCAGCTTCATACCTTGCAATTGGCGACTTTATGTGGTTTCGTGATCGCCCTGTAACATTTACGAAATGTGCTCCTCGTGATGTAGCATCCTGGAAGCGACTTGTTAATGGAAATGCCCGCACCTGCAAGCGACGTTCAAATAAGAGATTTACAAAACGCAACATCTAAGAAGAGAAATGCGGGTGAATATTATTGGCAATACAAACTCTCTGGGCTTAGCTCAGGACATCCATATCCTTCATGGTATGGTCTATAACACATTGGGGAAGGAGACGCTTATTCGTCACGTTCCTCATTTTCATCCACAGTGCGAAGAGGCAGAGATTAATTTCTTTGTTGAGTCCATTAATCCGGCACTGTTCCACTATGCTGCAAAGAACATCTGGATCCCCAATCCAGAGTGGACTCAGAAGGCATGGAAGCCGTATGGTCAGATGGTAGACGAGATTTGGGTAAAGACCCGTGAAGCAGAGAAGCTATTTGCAGAGTGGGGGACAGTTCGCTATATCAACTGGACATCGGTTGACAAGACAGTTCCTGAGAAGAAGGACTACAACCGCGCATTAGTTCCGATCGGTAAGAATATCTGGCGCCACCCAAAGCCAATTGTGCAGGCATATATGCGAATCCAACAGACGGACTCCGAGTTGTATTTTAAGCTCCCCGTTGTGGACTTAGTGTATTATGACATTCAGGTTCCCAAGATCCCAGAGTCAGTTGCGGATAAGTTTGTGGTTCATGATGCTCGTGTCTCCGAGAAGGAGTATGATGCCCTGATGGCGGAGTGTGGTCTTCTAATTTGCACCTCCGCAGCGGAAGGGTTTTGCCATGCAGTTAATGAGGGTATGTCTGCAGAGTGTATTCTCCTTCTCAGTCCAATTGAGGCACTTCGTGAGTTGACGCATAAGGCACTGTGGGTGTCGAGTTCAAAGTCGGTCCCTCACCCCGAGTGTGTAGGTGTCCTGGAAGATGTTGACGTTGGATCAATCGTGGAATCCCTTGCAATGTATGTGAATATGAACCATCATCAGAAGCGAACGGAAAGCCGTGCAAATCGTGAGCGATATGAAAATCGCCATCAGACGTTTCTTGTTGCAATTGAGGCTGCAATTAAGGCTGTGACTGCTGGTCTTGAGACATATTCTCTTGAGAAGCGTCTTCCGAAGGAAGCTGACCTCCCCAATATTTCAGTAATTACTCTGACTTGTGATCGTCGTCCATTCATTCCACTTGTGAAGTATGGACTGATTGCACAGACGTACCCTGCTGAAAAAATTGAATGGGTGATTGTAGACGATGGCAAGGACCAGATTAAGGATCTTGTGTCTGAGATTCCGAATGTCAAGTATGTGTTGGTGGATGAAAAGATGAATATTGGCGCCAAGCGAAACCTGGCAGTTGAGAAGGCATCCCACGATATCCTTGTAATGATGGATGATGATGACGTCTATCCAAGCAACAGCCTTCTTGCACGGGTTGCTCATATGTTGGCTGAACCGCGTAAAGAGTGCCTGTTCTCAACAGTAATTCCATGCTACAATATTCACGAGACCAAGTCCTTCATGAATGTTCCTCCAATCAAGCTTCCTATGTATGATCGAGTCTCTGAGGCTACACTGTGTTTCACGAGGGACTTCTGGAAGGCAGGTGGGTTTCCTGATCAGCAGATTGCTGAGGGTGGCGCATTCGTTCGCGGTCGCGAGCAAATGTGTCGGGAGTTATCTCCCCAGGATGTGATTGTGAGTTTGATCCATAAGCAGAATACGTCATCGCGTAAGGCTCCTCCGATGGCTGAGCCGAATGGATGTCACTATGGGTTTTCGGATGAGTTATTTACGTTGGTATCTGAGATTGGTGCAAGTCTTTAAGCGAAGAAACCGCGGCGGCTCTTGCGCGAGCGGCGGCTCTTGCGCGAGCGGCGGCGACGACCACCCATCTCCTCGGCAACAGGCGCAACGGGGTCAACCGCGGCCTCCATCTCATCACCACCCATCTTCTTGAGCGACTTGAGCATCTTCTTCATCTTCTTCGTCATGCGGCGGCGACGACCACCAACATTGGCGGGAGAGATGATTGCACCACCGCCCGTTGTGGGCGTGGCAGTAGCGTGGGATCCAGACGGAGCGACAACTGTGGCAGTAGGGGTAGACATTTGTTTGTTCTAAGGTTGATACAATTTTACGCTGAGCACGAAATACACGCAGGGGGCTCGACAGTAAATTGTTGAGCCTTGGCTGCTGCCTTTGTGCGCAGATAGTAGCACCCAGTCTTCAGTCCTGCCTTCCATGCATAAAAGTGCATGGACGACACCTTGGATGGAGTGGGCTCGGAAAGGAACAAATTCAGAGACTGAGACTGGCAAATAAACGGGGCGCGATCGCGAGCCATATTGATAAGAGTCTTCATCGGGATCTCCCATACTGTCTTATACAGATCACGGATCTCAACTGGAAGCTCAAGCATCGTCTGGATTGATCCATTGTTTGCAATGATCGCTGTGCGAATATCTGAGGTCCAGAGTCCAAGCTTGACAAGATCTTCAACGAGATACTTATTCACCACCATAAACTCACCCGATAGCACGCGGCGAGAATACAAGTTGGATGTGAACGGTTCAAAGCACTCGTTATTGCCCAGGATCTGAGAGGTAGACGCGGTGGGCATAGGGGCGATGAGGAGGGAGTTGCGCACGCCCGCCTTGCACATTCTCCGTAGTCCGTCCCAGTTGAGATACGTTGACTTAGGCGTCTCATTCCAGAGATCAAACTGCATCTTGCCCTGGCTCATTGGTGATCCATCAAAGGATGGATAGTTCTTCTCGGCGTCAACTGCGATTCCACGCCAGTCTGACTGGGAAGCTCCAAGCATACTGGTTGTGGCGGCAGCAAAGTAGATGTTCTCAAAGATCTCACGATTCAACTGCGCAGCACCCTCGGATGTCCAGGGAAGTCGGAGCATCGCAAAGACGTCGGCAAGACCCTGGATGCCGATTCCGATCGGACGATGACGGAGATTGGAGGTCTTACACTTTTCCGTCGGATAGTAGGTCTTATTAATGACAATATCCAGGTTCCGAGTGAGGATGGAAGTGTAGCTGCGAAGCTTCTCAAAGTTGAACTTTCCGTCTTCGATGAACTTGGGGAGAGCCAGAGACCCGAGGTTGCAGACCGCCGTCTCCTCCGGGGAGGTGAACTCGACAATTTCCGTGCACAGGTTGGAGGATTTGATGGTTCCAAGGTGCTGTTGATTGGACTTGGCATTACACGCATCCTTGTACAGCAGATAGGGGCCGCCAGTCTGAATCTGGGCATCTACTATCATCTGCCATAACTTCTTGGCGGGCATCTCCTTGACTGCGAGATTCTTGCGCTCGTAGCCACAATACAGCTCGGCAAACTCATCGCCCCAGCAATCCGAAAGCCCAGGGCACGTATCCGGGCTCATGAGGCTCCACATCTCATCCTTCTCCACGCGTTGCATAAACAGGTCGCAGACCCAGAGACCGTAAAACAGATCACGAGCACGCTCATCATCTCCACCCGTATTCAGCTTGAGGCGGAGGAACTCCTCAATATCTGCATGCCATGGCTCAAGGTAGATTGCAAAAGATCCGTTGCGCTTTCCACCTTGGTTCACATACTTTGCAGTATCATTGAAGACCTTGAGCATCGGCGTCAGACCCGTGGACTTGCCATTAGTGCCCTTGATCAACGCATCGCGCGCGCGAACATTGTGAACAGACAAACCGATTCCGCCAGCCCACTTGGAGATCTGCGCACACTCACCCAGCGTATCGTAAATACCCTTGATGGAGTCATCCTGCATATGCACCAGAAAGCATGAACTTAACTGCGGATGCTTGGTTCCAGAGTTAAATAGCGTAGGCGTTGCGTGGATAAAGTACCCCTGTGAAAGAGCATCATAGGTCTCCTTGACGCGGGGAAAGTCATCACCATGAAGCTGGATCGCCACGCGCATCCACATATGCTGGGGGCGCTCACCTGGAAGCATATATCCCTTCTGTAGAGTCTTGAATCCAAAATAGTCAAACATAAAGTCACGGGAAAAATCAATCATTGACTGATACTCGTTTGGGTAGTCATCTGCAGACCGCCAATAGTCATATGATGCAAGCCCCATCTCGTGGAGATTATCCACTACGTTAAAAAGCCCAGAGTTCGTCAATTTCTGATGATTATCAATTAAGATACGCGCAGCCAGCTTACCGTAATTCGGGTGATAGCGAGCCTGCATCATCGCACAAGTCTCTGCAGCAAACTCGTCCAGCTCCGATGTCTTAATCCCATCCTGAATTTGATTGCAAACCTTCTGTGCGACCAAATCAGGGTTCACATGGGACAACCCCTCTGCGAGTCGCTGAATCCGAGTCAACACCTCATTAAAGGAAACCGGCACTTTTGTTCCGTTGCGCTTTGTTACATACATATGGTCAGACATCTTCACTAATATATCAACCATCATTACCTTTAAGCGGGTAAAAGTTAAAAATTATTTTTGGTTGTGAGCGGATGTTCCTACTCGTAGTCACGGAAGGCGATGCCAACCGGGAATCGCGGGATTCCGTCCTCGGTCAGCTCCTGGTAGCGCACCGTGAGCTTTTTGCCAACATACGAGTCGGCATCATTGAAGAGCTCGGTACGCTCCTCGTGAGTTCCGCGAGGGCGCACACTGAACTTTCGCTTGTCTTCAGTCTCACAGACCCAGATGACCAGCCCCTTCTCTGATCCTACGCCATCTGTGAACTCCACCACCGTGAACTCGGCATCCTCAAACTCCTTGTACTTCTGCAGGTCCTTGGAGCGAGCGGCGAGCTGGTAGAGCCCCGTCTTGTTGCGGATGATCAGACCCTCCGCGCCCTCCGCGACAAAGCGATCGTGGAAGCCCTTCAGCTCTGCCTTGGTCTTGCACTCCTCCGTAATGAGGCGGTAGACAAACGGATACAAATGCACGTGGTTCACGAACATCTCCCGGAGGGTTGCGTGGCGCTCCTCAAACGGCTTGTCGTTCACGCAATCGTAAACCCAGTACTTGACCTGCTTAAGAAGCTCAATCTCTGCTGCATTGTGCTTCTTCTTGCGCACCAGCCCCACGAACTGCTGGAAGTTCAGCGTGTCCGAATAGAGCTCTCCATCCAGAACAAGCTCAACATCCTTGAGGTCGTTCACGATGTGCTCCATGTTCGGAAACACCTTTCCCTGACGGCTCGTCAGGACCCCATTGCGGAAGATGCAACGGACGCCGTCCAGTTTCGGCTGCACGTAGCAGGGAAACTTGATGTCCTTTCCACGCTTGTGGAAGTCGTGCGCCAGCATCGGCAGGATCGCCTCGTGTGCAGCCATAGCTCCATCAGAGGCAACGGCTGGCACGTGAGCGTCATCCAGGGACTCCGCATATCCCCCAGTCTTCTTCTTGTCCCACGTGGACTTTGCCTCCAACGCTGCCTGCTCAGCAGCCGTCGTGGCATTCTTCTTTCCGAGATTCTTCCCGGATGTGATCGTCTTCTCATTGACAGTCACTGCTCCACCCTCGTATCCATAGGATACTCGGATCTTCGCTCCAATCACTTCAATGTTCCACACTTGTGTCTTTCCAGTCTTTGACTTACAGTAGAGAGTAGGGAGTGCCATTTTATTCGATATCCGCCCACTATCCATATTCTTAAACTCATCAAATCCGTTTTAGACGATCTATTTTGACCGATCTAAAAAGGGAGTTACCGCATGCGGGGCTTGAACCCGCGACTACGGGCTTAAAAGGCCCGTGCTCTACCAACTGAGCTAATGCGATTTGGTGCGACACGTGGGAATTGAACCCACGACCACGGCCTCATAAGGACCATGCTCTACCACTGAGCTAGTATCGCATTTAAAAATTAGTTTACCGATACCGGGAATCGAACCCGAGCCAAGGCTGTGAAAGAGCCCTATCCTAACCACTAGACCATATCGGTTGGTGGTGCTACTCGGGATCGAACCGAGGTTCAGGGGTTCAAAGCCCCTTGTCCTGACCACTAGACTATAGCACCATGTGGTTTATGTTTTTTATGTGTAAGTTTTAGAAGCGGGAGCCGATATCGAACAGAGCTCCATTGTGCTCATACGTAGGACCATTATTGGCATAGGTTGCACGTCCGTAGTGCTCAACATAGTCCCAGTTGTTAAGGTCGGCCTCCTCATCAAGCTCCTCATTGGTCCAGACCTTCTTGACATGGACCTTGCGCTTGACTGTAGTCCAGCCCTTGGTATCCCACTCCATGAGTGGATAGCAATCACATGGGTAGTCTCCCATTGGGGTTGAAATCTGATAAGCCGGCTGGATTCGGCACTGAAGAAGGGCCTCGGCGTACTCACGCCGATCCTTAGGGCTGCGGTGGGGGATAACACGGTTTGCGAACTCAATGCAAGAAGACATAGTAGCGTTAGAAGAAGACATTTTACTCGTTGGGGGTGATGTCTACTGTTCTGAAAAGTTCAAATCCATTTTGGACGATCACTCAGTTTCCTTTGTGAGAAGTTTGACATTCACATGCATGCATTCTAACTCCTTCACAAATACGCTCATCGCATACGGCATTTCAAGAATATCAGCACTTGTATCCAGACGACCCTCTTCCCGATTGAACTGAATCTCAGCCTTGTCTGAACGATCCATAAAACTCTCGTGTAAGAACTTGGACATTCCGTGAGCAATCATTCCATCACGCTCCATCTCACCAATTGCAAGACCGCCACCCCGAGAACGCCCGTGAACTGGTTGGTGGGTCATGAGTGTCTTGGGACCTGTAGCGCGGTAGTTGATCTTGTCTTCTACCATATGCTTGAGGCGCTGGTAGTAGATGACACCCATGAAAATATCAGCTTCCATCATTTCGCCTGTCATTCCATTGTAGAGGATTTCGTGACCCTGCGGTTCAAATCCTCTATCAATCATTGCCTGTTTCAGATCCGACACCCTGCGAGACATGGTAAATGGCGTGGCATCCACAAAGGCACCCAGGTTAAGACCCATCTTACCATTTGTGCTCTCCAAGAACTGTCCGATGGTCATACGAGTAGGAATACCGTGGGGATTAAAGATGATGTCCGGTCGCACACCCTTTCGTGTGAAGGGCATATCATGTTCGGGGATAAGCTGTCCAACTGTGCCTTTCTGCGAATGACGAGATGCCATCTTATCGCCTGGAACGGGAGACCTGGATTCAACAATTCGGATCTTGACGCCATTGATAAAAATCTGCTTACGAGTTTCACCTTGTCCCTCCCAACCACCTGGCATTGAGTACCGGTAGATACCATCTACACGCCCATGTTGTCCACGCTTGGGAAGCTCAGATGCATCACGCCAGCCCTTTTCCCCACCATCCTTATCTGTGATCGGAGTCACAATACCGACCAAGACGGTCTTGTCATCTACAATGGATCCGAGCTTGATGATTCCATCATCATCTAGCATTTCATAGGAGACATCCTCCTTGCGCTTGACAGATTCTGCATACTTGGGATTCTTCACGGGATTTGCAAAGAGGGTGCTTGTTGGAATGCTTGGATCAATGATAGACTCCTTGATGTCGTAGGAATGGAAGTAATGTGTCCTGAACATTCCACGTTCTAGAGCGGTCTTGTTGACAATCATGGAATCCTCCTGGTTGTGTCCACCATAGGTTGTGAACGCCACGATCACATTCTCACCATATGGCATGCATCCACCTGAACCCATGATCTCACGATACATCCAGTTGTGTGACAGAGGCTTTTGGGGATTGACAGTTGTGCTTGCAATGGTGTCAAATCGCTTGGTGTAGTTGGTGTGATACCACGAACATGCCTGCTTTTGCTGAGCAATCGCAAAGGCATTACGCGTGCCCGGGTTATGGTCTGAAAAGGGAACAAGATTTGCAATTGGCGACATGCAAAAGGACATGTGAATCTCAGATCGAAGCCGTTCATGAAATGGAGTCAAAGAGAATCGAGAGACACCTGACTCGCGCGCATCCACAAAGTCCATCAATCCCGTGAGGCTTTTCCAGTTCTTTGCAGCCAGAACCATGCCTGCATCAACACCCTCACGATAGACGGGACGAACCGGTCGACCGGCATCGCATGTAATCCAATACTCATTTGCAAGGCGGTTCCAAGCAAGAGACACATCATATCGGAACACACCCGTGCGCCGTGCGGTCATCATCTTCACATGGAGATCCTCTGTATCTCCGATGCAAAGTCCCACTAGATCTGAGTTCACATAGACACGAGTCCAGAATGGCATCCAACCAGACGGGTGAACGTCTTCAATCAGGCGGACAATCTTAGTGTCAAACAATGCCTTGCGCACAATTGATGTTGGGAATGCAGTCGACACTTTTGCAAGAATCGCCAGCGACTTGATATGACCGATACTGGATCCGTCTGGCGAATCAGTGGGGCACGTAAGACCAAACTGAGACGCATACAAGCGACGAGGAGGGGCGGTGTTCATGGATGGCTCAATCTGCAGGGCTGTGCGACGAAGCTGGGACAGATAACCAACATAGGAAAGACGGGATAGCTCCTGAGCAATACCATCACGACCACCCCACTGTCCCTTGAACGACTTAACAAACTCATTCATCATCCGATATTGCTTCCAATAGGCACCTACCGTCTCTCGCTCAATCAGACCCGTGAGCTTCCGACCTTCGTATGCCTGCTTTTCATACTGAATCCGAGAGTCCATCTTCAAGAGCATCTCCTTGGCAACCTCGCGATAGATACGACGGAACTCTTGAAACATCAGATCGCCGGACGTGTTGAAACGCTTGAATTCAATATTATCGCGATCCGATGGTGGAGTCCGCTCAAGCGATACATCAATCGCCATCTTCACCATCTGACCCAGAAGGTAGGCCTTGCGACGAAACAGGGTGCCTGGATTCTCAGAAGTAGCCACATGAGGAAACATCAGCGAGTAAATGTTCTCAATGACCTCTGACTTGTATTTGCGCTTCGTGCTCTGTTCCAGAATCTCAAGGTTGGTGCGTTCACCCAGATGGCGCTTATGACTGAAGACAAGTTGAGAGAAGGTATCATCATACGCAAGACGGTCTTTATCAGGAACACCTGCAAGGATGGTCTCATATACGTCTCGATCCGATGTAAGACCCAATGCGGCAAACACACTAAAGATTGGAACAGGCTGTTGGAATCCTGGAAGCTGAATCACGCAGAGCCGACGGTTACGACCCCAATAAGGAGCACCACCACCCTTTTTAGGATCTTCTTCAAACTTGTTCTGTGAAGGCAAAATCAGGTAGTGGGATGACGGACCCTTGCTTCCGTCCTCTGACATAGACTTAATACCCACATAGTACTCATTAGGTTCTTCAAATCCAAATCCTGTGGAAAGACCTGTTTCCTCTGTGTCTTGCACGGTTGACTTCTTGCGAGTCCCTGCATACATCATATTATTTCCAAGAAGCTCCTGAGTCAGAAGAACTCGTTCCTTGCCATCAATGATAAAGTATCCTCCGAGCTCATATTTACACTCTCCCACTTCATATCCATCCATCGCCGTTAGGTAGCAGTTTTTGCTTCGAAGCATCAGTGGGATCTCACCAATCATGATGTTTTCAAAAAGCTTGGTTTCAGGGTTGCCTTCAGGAAAGACAAACTCAAGTTCAATATCAGCCTTGAATGTCAAAGCATAGCTTGTATTATCTAGACGGCACGCGTGAGGAACAATCGGTCCACCATGTTCATCTACAGGCGCCTCAAACGAAATCTTGGATCCGTCCTTTCCACCAATATAGACACGAATGTATCGCTTATCGGAAAGCTCTAGTTGATACGGATTTGAAACCTTAACAAGAGTTGGGATGCTTGTTTCCAACAATGCATTGAACGAAGCAAGATGATGATCAACCAACGGAAAACTCGTGTCTCGGAATAAACTCCTCAGCACGTGACGGGGTGCCTCCATTGTGTTTCAGGACAGTAAGCATTTTCTCTGGAAAGACGAAGAAGGAGTATGTGGAGCGAAACTCGGCGTCCTGAGTTTCTCAATCAGGTAGTCGGACACAATGAAGTCAAAGATCGATTGTCTAGGTATTTAACCACGAAACCGTACACGTCGGTTCTCCTTCTTCATGGACCGCCTGGTATTGGAAAAACGACGATGGCATTGGCATCGGTTCGTTCTGCTGGAATGGAGCCATTGGAGATTAACGCAAGTCAGTCTATGCGAAGCCATGAAGACGTTGCCAACTTGATTAACTCGTGTCGATATACACGGACGATTTCATCCCTCATTCGAGGAGATCAAAAATCCATGTGCTTAATTTTAGATGAAGTAGATGGGTCCGATCCTCATGCACAGCGAAAGCTAACAGAGTGGATGACCGGTGATGAACGCCGGATCCCTGTCATCATGACCTGTAATGAGGTCCCAAGAATTGTTAAAAATAAGCCTCAAGTCGAGTTGGTTAGGTGTTTTCCACCAAAGCCCTCAGATCTACAGGTTCTATTTCCAAAGGAAGATGTGACAGAACTTGCCAAACGATTCAAGCACGATGTTCGTCGGATTCTTCAGTATCTTCAGTATGGTGAGTCGGATACCCTGCCGGCATCCACTCGGCCAATGGATTGCTCACCCGAAGTGGCGTACTTATTGGGACAGAAGATGTGGGTGCAGGATGATCCACTGATCGGATATCATGGCGACACATCGGGCAAAACACACTCCGCGTGAACCACTCTGAAATACATGTATTGTGAAAGACGTGTCCACAATGAGAGATACGGGTTCCCGATTCCATCAAGGAATCCTGACAGATAGAACAGTTCGTGTCCGTCGGCGGAACCGATGTAAACGTGGTTGCTCTCTCAATTTGCGCTGCGGTAGGACGCACAACAACTGGATCGTTCCAACCCGTAGGAACTGTAATCGGAATTGTGAAGGTTGTAGTGTTATTATTTGAAGCCATATACATTCGCAGGAGCATCAGCGTTGTCGCTGTATTCCTCTGTTGGAACGCAAGTAGGTTTTCCCGATCAGACGATAAAAAACGTAACGCTTGTAGGAACGAACGCTCTGTCTCAAGCATTGAATTCAGGACATCTAGGACGTCTATTTCACTCATTGAGTTCTTTACGACGTGAATACGTAAGCCTCTTACTTTCGGACGAACATATCCATCGGTCCACGCACCGCAGCCTTCACCATCTTGTTCAGAACAGGCGATCCGAGGAACATCATTCCATCTAGTTGATCCTCCTTCTTCTTGAGGGTTGCAAGTGTTGCTTCCTCCTCGTCCTTGAGCTTCTCCATAAACCGCTCATACATTGCCTTGTAGGATTCCTTAGTAGGAGCCTTGTAGCCCTCCAACTGATCAATGCAGAGCGCAAAGAGCTGAGCCACTGGATTCTGGATCTGGTTTGTGATATAGAAATTCACATCAGGCTTTAGCTTGTTTGCCCGCACAAAGTCTACGTGCTCAATCCGATCACCCTGTTTAGCCTTATTCTTGTTCTCGGCGACATACACGAACTGTACACGGTCACCCACCTTCGGGGCTGTTCCGGGATCACGAGCTTCCATGCGGTTTGCCAAGACACGATGAGCCGGTAGGGTCGCCTTGCCCTTGTAATCCTCTTCCATTGCAGCATAGTCATCGCGCAACGACTTGCTTAGAATGAACTTCTCAAGAGGCAACTTGTTCTCAAGGATCTTGATGAGCATATCCTTCACGAACTGCTGTGCCTTCTTGATGTCTCGCTCCAACAGGAGGACATCCAGAGCGCCACCGAACACATCTTTCACAATCGGCGCATTGTCTCGACGCTTCAGAACAACACCCATGGACATCCGCTTTGCCTTTGCAGGGTTTGGGTCCTCTTCGTACTTCATGCCAACGTAGCGTTTGCGACAGAAGAGGATGAAGGGATAGAAGGTCTTCTCGTAGGCGATCTTGTAGGGCTTTCGCATCTGCCTTGAGATGCTGACTCCGCATTCCACTCCCATTCGTATTGACTCGGCAACGTCCTTTGTGGGGAACTTGACGAAGATGGAGTCTGTGTCACCGTAGACAACATCGCCACCGAACTCGCTTTCGGCGACCCTTCGGGCGAACTGGAGAGCTCGGCGCCCAGCGGCGGTCGTGCAGGCGGCGACGAACATGTTGCGGATGGGAGAGGTCCGAGCCCCTGCCTGTCCATATATGGAGTTTGCGACCACCTTGTAAGCAAGCTGAGCACCATTAAACACAGATCGCTGAGCTTCGTCATATTGTAAATCCTCCATCTTCTGTTTGAACTCTTTTCGCTTCTTCAACATGATTTCAAGAGTCTTGGGCAGAACACCCACCGTCATTGGATTGTCATTTGGCTGAACGAACACACATACCGTCTTACCTCCAGTCTCCTTGTTGTCGTAGTCAATCTCCTCAAAGACATAACCCTTCTCCTCCAGATCAGCGATCCATGCCTTGATCTCTACCATCTTCTCCTTAGGCGGATACACTAGAAACCCCTCACTCGTGTACTCCTTGGTGTACACGATCGTGTCGGGCGACAGATTGTAGGCGATCATGTTCGTCGGGTAAAGCGAGTTAAAATCTAGAACCGATACGGGCTGGTCAAGATACATGCCGATCTTCGGCGGAAGCACGATCGCACCCTCGTAGGCAATTCCGTCTCCAGGAATGGACTCCTGTGTCCGGATGATCTGATCCCGCTGAGACGCGTAATACACAACTGCTGAGAAGATCTTAATGCCCTGTCCGCGAGTCAAGACAAATTGCATAGGGACCTTGCATACATCTGCCATTCCGCGCGCATTGACGATCGTATCGAGCTTGCCCATCAGCGTTGCCACCAGGTCGCAATCCTGAATACAGTAGCGAGCTACGCGGGCGCGCCCCTCAGGACCACCATGCCGATGGAGCTCAAACATCTCTTGTGGAGACACATCATCCTTAGAGAAGGACCATTCCATGTGCTTCATCTCTTCGGCTGTAAAGTCCGTGAACAGAATTTCATCGCACTTGATCTTGAATCCACCCTTCTCCACATCATAGACCTCAAACTTCTCACCGTCGTATACAGGATCGTTCGTGTTGCCGACTAGCTCAAATCGCACGTAGTTTCCATTGCGAAGACCGCGTGTGCTCTTGGTTGTGATGTGGTTATCGGAATACTTGACGACCTTGTCGCGGAGGAATGTGAAGGCCACGTTATCCAGCTTAAAATTGTCCAGGTTGTGCTCCCGGCGCATGTTCAGAAGCAGATCAATCCCAAGTCGACCACGGATCGTCATGTAGCGAAGATCAAACTTCCCTGCTGCCAACTCGGTCTTCTTTGTCTCAAACTTCTTATCGCCCCACTGGTCTGTCTTCTTGCGAGCTAGTTCGAATTGATCCTCTAGTCCAAGAGCCTTTAAGCGCCCCTCAATATAGGCATCATCAAAACCAAAGATGTTATAGCCACACAGGATATCAGGATTACGGATCCGAATCTCTTCTGCGAACTGAAGGAGCATCTCCTCCTCTGTATCGCAGGATACGAACTCGACCGTTTCGTCCCCCGAGTCAGCGCACTCGCCAAGAACAAAGACCGTTCGTGCCGTTGGGGTGATCATATCCGTTGACCTCCGATACGAGACACCGATCTGAATGATTGGATCCTTGGATGCAACCGGAAACTGGTTCGAGTCGCCTGCGGGGCACATCTCCAAATCGTAAGATGCCACGAGGAGTGGAATGTTTGCATCGCACGCCTCCACATCCTTGTAGTTGGACGTGTAGAAGGCATCTACAAAGTACGTGTCCTCTCCCTCGCTATCAGTGGGAATGTCCATCTCAGTTGCCTTAGCAAACTTTAGAGGCGACGCCGGACCTAGATGCTTCTCATGAAAGAAGCGCAGGAACGGAGGTAGATTGCTTTCATATTGAACACCCTTTACCACCTGCTTGGCAGCCTTGAACGTTGCCAGGGTCTCACACTCCACCATCCACACATTTGCATGCTTTATGTCGTTAAATCCACCCATCGTATCATACTTCTTGATCTGTCGGATAACAGGGGGGATGTTCTCGCTAAAGTTCTTGCTCAGCTTGAAGGCATACTCCTCTTGACCCTTCTTGGGTCCAAACTTCTGAATCCACTTCTTATTGGAGGCTTCGTAAATCAAGCTCGTATCTGGCTTCTCAGATGCGTAGAAATATGGCTTGAAGCCAGTCAGACGGATACACACAACTGTTTTATCTTCACATCGTCCGAAGACGTCAATTACGTAGGACCCATTCACGTCATGTTCATGCCAGTCAATAGGTTGAAGAATCATTTCAGGCTACTTATCTTATACCTAGGAGGTTCCAAGTCCATTTTTTCTGTATGTCAAGGTAAGAGATGTTCTCAACGAATCCAGTTGAATGGTATAACGCTCCTACACGTATCCGCTCCGACCAGTATGATATTGCAGCGAAGCAGGTTGGAAATACAGACACGCTCACCCGTCAGACAACGGGAATGGAGTCGGCGTGCTCTGATAGCTTTAACCCTGCATCGGCAATGGCTGATCAGCCTGGCTTTATTGCCAGCGGTGGCTTCGGTCAGCCGGGTGGTGGATGCGCCGTGGACAAAAACACCGAGCTGAAGTGGGGTATCCCTGGGGCTTGGCGTCAGAAGGGCAAGCATGAACTTTGGGCACGTCCTTTCTCTACAACGCCCGATCTTGGAGGTGGAGATCCATCTGCCGTCAATGACGAGTCGAATCTCATTCACTCTGCATCTATCCGCAACCGGAAGGAGGCAAGCTCAATCATGGACCAGGCGATCCCGAACTTTTACCAGCCTCTAATTGACATCAAGCAGTCTGAGTATTCCAATCCGAATAACTGGATCTATGACTGGACCCGCGGCGGGGATGCCACACGGTTAGTTCAGACAAAACGTGTTGATGTATCCTAATAATGAAGGTTCTCTTTTTTGCGGGTCGTATGCCCGATTTATGCGGGGCTTTTCTCCACGATATTGATCTTGGAATTGAACTTCAAAAGCGTGGGCATGAAGTAATCTTTATGGCTCTTGAGGTTCCAAAAGAAGGTGTAAATGGAGGTGTGTACCGTGGGTTTCGATTTATGCACTACACTGCAAGTAGCACATATCTAGATTCAAGTCAAGTATGGATATGTCCCCACGCACCTGCCCTGCCCGAAGTTCGTAGGATTAACGCACGTGGATACAACCGCCCAATTGTTGCAACATGTCATTTTGATGGAAACTATCAAGCGATCACCCGAAATAATCCCGGACGAAATATTCGATGGTCGGAAATGCTGATGTTTGTCAATCCAATTATGGAAATAAACTATCGTCAAAACATTGTCCCGTGGCCACCAAACATTGATAAGACAGCCACAGTTCGTCCTATTCTTCACGAAAGCAAGATTGCGATCACTGAACCATTTCAAGGCGAGTATATAACACTTGTGAATGCAAATCAAAACAAGGGTGTTATTCAATTTGTAGCAATTGCAGATGCAATGCCGGAGAGGAAGTTTCTAGCGGTTACCGCCTATTATGGGGGATATGCAGACCAACATACCCCTCCACCCAGACCCGTTCATAATAATATTAAGTGGGTTCCGTTTGAAGACGATGTTCGGTTGATTCTCAAACAAACTCGGATTCTGTTGATGCCGAGTTACTATGAGAGTTTTGGACGTATTGGAGTTGAAGCGATGTACAATGGTATTCCAGTTCTATATTCCAAGCCCGATCCGAAACCAAAGACAACCGGTGGTAGCTCAGAAGGACTCCATGCATGGATCTCCCCTGTCGGAATTGACTGCACGCGTGATGCAATTAATGAATGGGTCGATGCTATCAAATCGTTGGATGATGAAACCGCATATTCCACAAAGTCAGAAGACTCTAAACTTCATATCAGAAATATGGATCTTTTCTCTGAGCCAGCTCGAATCGCCGATGTAGTTGAGTCCTTTACACGTGAGCACCCCGTTCAGATTCGGGTTTCGCAGCGGTCGTCTCAGGTGCCGTCTCTAGATCAACCACTGCGTGAGATGTCTGCGGCGCAGATTCCGGAGGGGGCTGCTCTAGGGTTTTCGAATGGGCGACTGAGAATACGGCGTTAACTTTATCTTGAAGCCATCGACCCCGAGCACATAATGCAGCTTGTTCTTCATCCATTCCATGATGTACCTTTGGCTTAGGAGGAATATACTTAGCACCTGAAATAACTGGATTTGAAGGTATCAGTGCCTCGATTGCATCTAGGACTGTTTCGTGTGTAATAAGCATCTTCTCAGCTTCCTCTCGCGTGCAACCAGTCATCTTTTGAACCATCGTGATGTCATCCATCTTTTTCTTGTTTAGTTGTAATACCTGAAGATGCGTTTTATTGAAGATTTATGCCCCCCTGCCCTGTTGTATGCCATCTTTCTTGCCATTCAACTAGGTTTTGATGCCTCTCTTGGACTCTGGGCTACGTTTGTTATCAAGCTCCTGCTAGGTATTGCAGTTGTTGTCGTTCTTGACATGTTCTGCGGTGTCGGTCTTGGAGTTGTCTCATGGTTCCTGGTTGCAGCTCCATTCATCATCACATCCCTTGCAACTGCAATTGCAATGGGAACAGAGTTTGACACAATTGTGCTTGGACAGGTAAAGAAGGAGGGATTTGTGTCCAAGAAGGACAAAATGGAATTGATCCCGGCAGATTCAAATGAGATACAGTAAAAATGAGTATCTTCTGTGCAGTTCGTATCTACAACGGAATCTGCAAGTTCATTGATTGGGTCTTTCCAGCTCCGAAGAACAATAATGTTTCATACTACATTCTCTCAGATGACTATGCTCAAGATGAGATCGTTGATTTGAAGCGCGTGCCCGAGGATTCAATCTTGATTGAGGAGTGGGAGAAGGACGGTGTGAAGAGGTGCAATCTCTTCTACGAGGGTGACGAGATTGTGCGCAATCGGTTTAATCCATTTGCAAAGGAGCCATACGTCCCCTGGATCTGGATTGGAGATAAGAACACCGAGGTGGATCTCACTGCTGCCATGCAGAAGTATATGGCTGTAGGCAATCTAATCGCAATCGATCTTATCCTGCATCTCATTCAGGTTCACCACGATACGGAGATTGTGTATATTGATGCTCGGACGCTTGAGGAGGTAAAGTTTCCGATGCAGGGAGTAAGTATCAAGGCTCTTGATGCAAACACCAAGTGAGCCATTCAAAGTAGCCGAAAGGTATATTCAACTCCGTAAAACATGCACCCCTGAGTCTTGGGCAGACACAGTAACCCTTATAAGCGACATGATCCTAATGCCGATCATAACATTATTTTTAGTTTTTCTTCATGTTGCCGATCCAATGATGATTGCAACAACATTATTAAAAACATATCAGGTCTGGAGAGATTATACTGAATATGTTGATCTTCGGTTCCAAGTTCAGTCTATGTTTGTCCATTGCCAGTCCGTTGGTGGACCTTTTATTACAACGAATAATCCACTGTATATGCCCTATGTATTTGCGGATGCCGTTCAGCGCACAAATGTATCCACCAAGTAATGCACGCGTGGAACGAACTGTTTGACGGCGTCTACTGTATTAACCTACCCACTCGGCCCGAGCGTCGCTTAACGATGCAGCGCCGATTTGATGAAGCTGGAATTAACGTAGAGTTTGTCAATGGACTTCCTGCTGTATTTATGAAGCGCTATTGGGAACTTAAGAATAAACATGATGGAGTCGATATTCAAAACCACTATCATATTGCATGTGCACTAGCTCATTGCTCAGTCTACGCACTTGCTCTTGCACGGGGTCAGAAAAAGATTCTTGTGCTTGAAGATGATGCTAGGATTCACATCAAGAGTGATGAAAATACCCGCACTTTCATGAAGAATGTCCCATCCAACTGGGATCTTTTGTATTTTGGATACATCCCTCTCTCAGAATGCATGTCGTATTGGAGGTATAGTTTAATGGATCCTCATGTGATTTCAGATGGAGTTGCAAAGGCAAGTAACTTATGGTTATGTCTTTCATATGCAGTCAATGAGATAATGATGAAACACATGGTCAATGTATATGGAGCTGAAATGCCAATGGCAATCGATAACTATTATGTTCGCGTAATTCAGAAATCAAGTGAGTTTAACAGTTATGCTGTCATGCCCCAGATCGTGGCAACAGAAGACGGTAGTTCTGATACAGACGGAGGAACTCAAAATGGTGTTAAGTCGGTTGATTCTAGGTATGCAAGTTATCAAGAGTATCGGGCTTAGCGAGTTCCCGTAGGGATCGCAAATTCACCACTCGGGGGCAGGTTGGACGGATAGCCGGTCTGGTTTGCAAGTCCACGCGCTCCATCACCTGTAAATCCATATCCAACATTCGCAACCGAACCGCCACCACGCATTGTGCGGCGGCGTGAGCGACGACTCTTCTTTCCCTTACGGGACTTGCGCCGACGACCACCCATGGGCTTGTATGCAGCACCATCCGGCACGGAGGTCATGTTAGGCACATATTCAAGAGAGCCAACTGAGATTGGCTGTCCAACACCATATCCATTGCCGCCGCGCAACTTACGCGAACGGCGACGACGACCACCAAAAGGAGAAGCTCCGCAAGTAGACATTTACTCTGTATCAGGAAGATGTTCTACGAAGACCCCGATACTCCCTGGTATGCCATCATATTGCTCGTATCCACGGATATGACATCCAATAGGTGCATCGTCAATGGTACTCAGTGCTACCAAATCAGGTTGGTGAAACAAATCAAGTAGATTAGCAATTTTTTCCTGACGCTGTGAAAAACTCAATGTGTCATGAACACGGGTTCCATTCAAGACCACGACATCATATACCACATAACTCTTGGGCGCCAGTCGAACGACTCTAAAAATGGTATCACAACAGAGTCTCTCATCCATGACCAGAGCCAGTCGCTCAGTCCGGTCTCCTTTCGCATCAGTGAAACATGCGTGGGCATTTCCTTCTTTATCGTGAGTCAAAAAAATCCATCCCGGAGTTCCGCTAATTTGAGGCACCTGACATGGGTCCGAGATTGGGTTGCCCTTCTTTACCAGCGGAGACAGCCGATAAGAGACTTTCATACGTTGGAACATTAGCGGATTGCGTCTTAATCTCTTGGGGTGGCTCGCTGAAAGTCGGTGCTGAAGGACGCGCTGGACCGGGGTCACGCGTGTCGACGGGTGGCGGAAGCTTCGTGGTCACTAGAGGAATTTCAGGAGCCTGAGGAGGCACTTCCATAGGAAGAGGCATAGGCATCGGCACCGGAGCGGGAGACGGAGGAGGAGCACGTGGAGGTGGGTAGAGTGTCTTCACAACATGGAAAACGGCAACGTGAATGAGTGCAAGAATAACTACGGTAGAGGCTCCAACGGAGAGGATGTTCCAGACGTCCATTTACATATTCAAGACCTTTTCTAAGCATACAACAAACCGCAATGTCCGACACCACTACCGTCCCCGAAGTGAAGACTGAAGAGGTTAAGATCGAAGCCGTTGAGACCAAGGTAACCGAGGTCGTTGCCACCGTCGTGCCCGAGGCAATGAAGGCTGATGTTGAGAAGATTGTCAAGGATGTACTGAAGGCTGCCATCAAGGAGCTTCTGGATGAGCTCAAGAAGTCACCCCTGAGCAAGGTGGATAAGGACGGAGATGGTGTCATCTCTGCAGCCGAGGTCAAGCAGGCAGTGACGGAGCAGGCTCAGAAACTGGGATGCGCACCGGCTTGCACGATCTCCTGAAAGAACCACGTATCCTCTCCAACCGTCTCCTTCCATATCCGAGGCGATGCAGAATAGAGTGTCAGCGTAACAGCTTCACTGTGATACACCCGTGAAAGAACTTCAACTACATGCGGTCGACTAAAAAAAGAGAAGGATTCATCAGGTTCAACCTGAATCACCTCAAGTGTTTTCTCAAACTCATTGTACCTTCCAAACCCGGTATAGAGATACCTGGTTTCGTATGTAGTTCCTTTTTGTTTTGCATAAGGCTCTGGAACCTTGTTTGTGATAGAGAGCTTCATTACTTAAGAACAACCGTGTTTGCGAAAATGATTGGGAGAAGGGCATCGTCGCTGACCGTGGCAGACTGCATACACTTAACCACCTCCGTCAGCTGAGTGTGAATCGTATTCCACTTTGCAGGGTCATTCAGATACTTGGTCGTGCGAGTGCGGTGGTCCGGAAATGCCTCGAACAGCTCAGCCTCCTTTGCCCCAGACAACTCCATATAGACACGCATCTGGATCTCGTCGTATAGTGGTACCTGAGGCCACCAGCGAGTGCGTGCCTTGGAATCAACAATGCGTTCGTGCTCTGCTACATATCCATCTGTGCGACCAATCAGCCGCCATCCATCATACATCTTCTTAAATGTCACTGTGTTCCGATCCTTAACCTCAACCTTGTTCTCTGCCTCATAGGTGTTGAGGATGCCGTTCTCATTGTTAAGTCCTCGCCTCTTTTGAACAGCGCCCCGAACCTCCTTAGCAACAAGATCACGAACCTCAATCGGCAACTCAGAGTGCCGAAGATCAATGATCATGTTCGCCTTCTTTTCCACTTCTCCAAGGACGTCTGTAATATCTGTCTTGCCTACACATGCCTGGATCCCATTCGCAACAAGATCCTTGACCGCCTGTGTATAGAGAATATCATTCTTCACCTTGGAGAGTGCCTTGCGATTCTCATCAGACTCAATCTTTGCAATGCGAATCTTGGTTGGAAGATGCTTTGAGAGGAGATCATACATCACCTCATTTGGCTGTTGGTAGGGATTGAGTCCGATGAGTGCAGCGACCTTAGAAGCAGAGATTTCGGGATTAAAGTTTGCCATTGTAACGAGTGTTGTTCTCTACTTAGAGAGGATTGGATCCATTTTAGACATGGAGAATAGAGTGTTTAGATTTCATAATCTACATCAAAATAAATGGTTTCATATCATGAACTGGTCACTTGAGATCATAAAAACAGGAGACAAACATCAACAATACATGTTAATGAAATATGGCTCTGGTTTTTTCTATTAAGCGAAGCTCTTCTGCATTCTAACAATTGCATCAATCCATCCGGGCATTCCTTGAAGAACATTTGAAACTGCAATTGTGTTTCCAGATACAGGTGTAGAATCAAACGTAGTGCCTTCACAGACGATCACAATGGCTGCAATCAGTAGGTGCTGCTTTGGTTTGGCTTCCACAGGACTCCACCGCAAACAGTACATCTTGTAGAGGATGTCAATGACCGGTCGCGCGTGTGCCTGAGTCTGCTTCCTGACCGCATCCCAAAAGATCCAGACTGGATGAGCTCCGTGGGGTTCTGAAACGAATTCATCAAATCGGTTTGCAAAGATGAGAGGCTGTTTGGTTTGTTTCTTATGCTCTCGACAGTAGGCAAAGACCCATGACATCCAATACAAAGCCCGGGTGACATCGCGGACATCTGATCGTAGGGAGTAAGCAAATTCATTGAGCGGGACTGCAACCGGTAAAGGGTCGGCAGGACGGATCGCGATTTGACCAAACAGCCTAGAGGGAGCCTTGAGATGTTCTTGAATGGTCTGTGGGTCAAAATCATGCAGGGGCTTGATTGTTGGAAGAGATGGCAATTTATTTTTGCGACACGTCGCGAGAGTGGCTGCCACCTCGCAAATGATCTGCCGAACATCCGGATTATTGCGAATAGATGTCATGGTCCCAACAGTAAAGACCTGTTCGATAGGAGCATATCGCTCATAAGCCGATGCAAGATAGACGAATACATTGGGATTTGCTCGGTTGATATGAAGTGCGGCTGCGTCAAAAAGCGTAGCCCACAAACTATGGACGAGTCCTGAACATAAGAGCTCAAGTGCCCAGTAGCATGCGTAATCTGCATGACCGAGTTGCACGTTCTGAAGGAGAACCTTCACGACGTGTGACCTTGGATGACCACAGAAAGTTGTTTTTTGAAAATCAGCGACAGTGCGCGGGTCGGAAACCTCCATTACCTTTGTAGCGGGGGAGAACCAGGTACGCTAAACGCAGATCGCCGGCGGATGATGTATCGAACAATAAAGACAATCGCGATAAGTGTTGTAAGTGTAATCAGCCAATTTAGAAGTGAATTCACCCACGATCCAGCCTGTTGTGCCGTTATAATTTGCTTCTTCTTGTCCATGCGTATCTGATTCCGGACGTTTTCAATTTGCTTCTCAAATGCAGAGACTGAATATTGTAGATCATCTTCAACAGACAATACCTTGTCCTTAACGCCGTTCACAATATCAATGGTCGATTGTTGCTGTCCGATTTGACTATCCAGGTCATTGCGCTTTGCAAGGAGGGTATTCACAATAGGCTGAGCTTCAACATTTGCAATACGTTGCTTTTCTTCTTCAACCCACTTGTCTCCCTTGATTAACGTGTAATAACTAACACGCGCCTGCTGATATGCATCAGGTGATTGATCGCGTGCATTCTCTGCCTGTTGAAGCTTTTCATATGCTGTCTTGATTTTTACTGCTTTGTTTACATTTGCATCAGCCACTGCAAATTCAGCATTAAACCGATCAATCTCTCTTTGATATATGCTTGCGTTTGGCAGTTCTTTATAACTAAACGGCGGACCCGGTTTCTGAATAGCTGGGACGGGAAGAACAGGAACGCTAATACTTGTATCACCCGAATAGACACAGGATAGAACACCCTTGTCTCCGATTCGTAGCTCATAGTTTTTCTGAGCTGGGCATGGGATGACACATCCTCCAAACCCGACTGGGGACACCATAAACTCAGAAGGACAGTTTCCCATTATCTAGTGCTTAGATAGATTCCAGTTGACGTTCCTACACAGAGAATGAGAAACGCAAGTCCTGAAGCATACTGTCCTGGAACAAGAAGAAATGCAATCAATGCAAGAAGGATCGTGAAGAGGGCGGTTTGGATTACAGCCATACTGGGTTGTTTCAGTATCTTCTCACGCTCTTGTTTGATCGGATTGGGCTGAACAGGAGGACGAGGAACCCTCATTCGGTCTGATGCTTGTTTGATTTTCTTACCCGCGTCCGAGACTGCACTGAATCCTGCATATTCAGATTTAATTCGTTCATATTCTCGGGTTGTCATTGCTGCATTTTCCTGGAAGGGGGCAGTGGATGAAATATTTTTCAGTGCTTCAGATACACGTTTGCGCTCTTCTACATACATTGGTGGTTCCATCCTGTCTGGACCGGGCATGGGGAGTTGATTCAGTCGAAAACTCTTTGAGTTATCGGTAAACAGAACACATTTATCAACAAGAGGGGGACCCTGCTCTTGCGCATATTTAAAACCAGCCGGGCACTTCATTCTACATGTCATAAATCCTTGGTCAAAATCTGGTGGACACGATGACGGACCTGCTCCCATTGTTTAACGGTTGGGAATATAAGACTTGAATGCCCCGAGGATTGGCATAATAACTCTCGCATCACGCGAAGCCTGCATATCCCTCCACCCAAGAAGGGTAGGACTTGCAGCCTGGTTCTGAGTGCGATAAGGGGCGAGTGTAGATGCCATGCGGATAAAACGAGTGTGTTCGGATGCATCGCCAACCATTGCACGGCGCACAGGGGGGTTTACCTGACCATAGGGAGAAGTAGGCATTTTGTTTTAGGGACGAGAAGATAATGGACGAGTTCTCAAACCTATTGCGAATCTACAAAGATAACTACTCTGCTTATCGGGTTTCGGGCAATATAGCCCACAAAACCGCATATGAATCTGCACTTTCAATGATTAATAAAAAACTCGAATCCTCACAGAGACGGCTTGCCGATGATGGAGCGTACATTCAAACCTTCTTGGACCGGTATTCGGATGTCAACCCAAGAATTGATGAACTTCAAAAGAAATCTCAGAATATTCAGAAAATAGGACCTGCCCTTCAAAATGAGTTTGAAGTTTCAAAGCGCATCAATGCGGCGCCCCAGGTTCAGCCGATAAACGAGAGTTACCTGTATGTAAAGGGAGCCATTGTTATCGGAATGCTCGTTATTGTTGGGATCGTAGGAGCCTTGTAACCCCCTTTCCACATAAGAACAAAAAAGAAGATCACGGAGACAATTGCAAGAGCCACCGCATACCAGAAAAATACACCGTTAAACTTTACTTCTTGATGTCCGCGTAATGCCCTAAGAGTAGCAACCTGGTCGCGCTCATCGAGTAGGTTATTATAATCTTTTTGGACACTTACAAGCTTTCTAACAAGATCATCGCGATGCCGTTCAATATGCCCAGCGTCTTCCTTAACCTTTGCAAGTTCGACTAACATTGAGTCGAGGAGCGCCGATAACTCCTTGTTTAGCTTTTTGATTTGATCTATATTTGGATTGTTTGATGCAATCAGCGCATCGTATTCTTTACGCTTTAATACGTAGTTCCGTTCTAGGACATCCATTTATACTACTCTGCAGCATTTACATCTTCAACGCAGTGCCGATAATATAAACTCCGTCCAGCGGTATCCGAGTGGCGAGTCACTTCAATGATATCACCTGGGATCGCCCCGATCCACTTCACCATCGTGTCCTGCGAATCAATTGCGGGCAATGGCTCTGGCGATGAAATCTTATACAACTCAAAGACCTTTGTCTTCTCCTCTTCGGACAGAATACGATGAGGCATGGCCATCCGGTGAGTCGTGATGTCGAACTGAAGTTGCCAAATATGGAAGAAGGTAAGCCTCTTCTTAGCATGAGACTTTGCAAGTCGCAGGACATTCTCGGAAGGAGGCGACATGGCTACGATAATAACCCCGGTTGTATGCCCGTTCTCCTCTGCAAATGCAAGGATATTTGCGATATCGCCTGCAAGGACCTTATCCTTCTGGCTAAAGCAGACAAGTATTGTTCCGATCGTGTATAGCGTCACCTTCTCCATCTTCTTGGCGTCCGTTGTAACTCGCTCGGTAGCAGTGTCGAGCTTGCGACGACCCAGCATAATACGAAGTGTAGAAAGTGCAGTTTCCTCCATTGTATCTCGTCTTCCTTACTGGTTATGTCATTCGTTTTTTTCGGGCAGATGAACAATGAAGCAGTGGCTCTGGTTTTTAGTCGCTCTCGTGGCACTTGCATTTGTTATGAAGGTTCTTCCTGGAATGGAAAAGTTTTATGGTGGACCACCTGAAGGTAAGATGATTGATAACAGTCAGCAGAAGCGCGCAATGGCACTTGAGGACTCGTCGTATTCGCAAAGGACCAATCACTTTGTTCAGAATAACGATGTGGGAGCTGCGACTGGTATGTCAACGCCCTGGCAAGTGAATCAATGGAGTTCTAAGATTTAGGCAACCGTAGAGAGAAGAACTAATGAAAGCAAAAATCCCAAGGGCTCTTCGCGAACAGGTATGGCTTCTTCATGTAGGTCCTAAGTTTCAATACAAATGCAAGGTCTCGTGGTGTACGAATACCATGAATGTGTTTGATTTTCAATGCGGGCACAATATTCCAGAATCCAAAGGTGGAAAAACAGACGTCCAAAATCTTATTCCAATTTGCTCACGTTGCAACCTGAGCATGGGCTGTCAGTTCACAATCGATGAATGGAATAAGAAGTTTGCATCAAGACACCGATCTTGGTATACGAGAGTGTGTCATTGGTTTAGAGGTCAAGAGTCGGAACCTTCGGCGGTGGTGCTTCCGGCCGCGTCCCGGCCGCGCGATGCCGTTCAACATCATCCCAAAATGCGCGCAGTTCTGAAAGATGATCCGAAAGCCAGTTTGGATCTTTAGGAACAAAGTCCTTCTTGATATCGGTTAAGATCCAATAGATGTATTGGTGATCCTCTGTGAGAGAACACTGCCATTCATGAAGATCGACTTTATCTGGCTTATAATCAACCTTTCCATTCTCATCTACCGCAAAGACGCCCTTGGTCTCTGTGGCTACATCCCACTGAGTAAAATTCACCTGCTTGAACCGGAACTCAACATACTCGCACTCATCAATTCCCGTGCACTCCATTTGCATTTGCATTTGGTGCACGTAATAACTCGGGATCTCATCTTTGCGAGCACGGCTCATTGGACACTTGAACTCAACCAGGCGCCCATATCGATGCGGATCAGCATCTGCATACTTGGGAATAATCAGACCGTCTGGAGATGCACCCAAGAACGAATGAACTGGATGCTGACAACAGCCAACATCAATGATCTCACACTGTGTCGTATCCTCGTAGATCTTCTTTGCAATCGGCTCAAATCGCGTTCCCCATATCAATGCAGGGATCGGATTCGACCCATCCGACCTCGTAGGTGGATCCAGCTTCTTCTCCAGAAGTTCAAGGCGAGATGCAGGTGTCTGCCACACTTTGGAGACTTCTGATGCGGTAATCATCTTGCCACGAGTATTTAGCCACGCATCTGTGCGTTGGTCATTCTTGCCATAGAGGCGAACGGTTCTCTCGAATGCACGATCACGCATCCACAGGCGACCCACGTTTCCCATCATCAATTTCTGTGTCGCCTGCATAACCTCCCTCCTCAGGAGGCGGTACGAGAGTCCGGGGGCTAACGACTTGCAAAGGATTATGAACCGACGAAGACGGACATTCAGTTGTGTATATGGACGATCCTCCAGTAGGTACGAGGACAGCGCATCCTCCATTGGGGTTCTCTATCTTGCTCTCCGAAAGTTCGTTTTGGAGCCGACTCAAACGAACTTCGAACTCACCGGGACCCATGGTTCCAAGTTCATTTGCGCGACTAAACATATCCTCATACATCTTCTTGAACGCGATGTCATATGCATCCATCTGGTCAAGCGGAAATCCTGCTTCCTCAACAGTCCATGAAACCTCGCCCTCCTTAAACACAGGATCAGGAAGTTGAGGCTGATCACGAAGCATTTCAAGGAACGTATTATATTCCTTATCGCCTTCAGGCATCATAAAAAGACCCGGAGTCGTTGCCTCCATAATCCCACCGGATTCACGAAGACGGCTAATCACCTCTCCTGTGCATACTGCAGTCATGACACCGAGACCCTCATCAGGAGGAGGGCGTTCAACAAACTCTACATTCGGATCCATGATTGTCGTGGGAGCATTGATCTCAGCCATTTGTCTTTATCCTACCGACCCACTTTAAGCGAGAATACCGCAGTAAGAATACAAAAATGGAGGTCATCCAGAATCGCGATCATTGGGTTCTTCACCGCCTGCAAGGTTTCTACTCAATCCCCGAAAACTTCACAAAGGTTCAAACCATCCTCTCAGGGGACTCCCGTATCAGCTTACGTCTTTTGGACTGGCTAGTCACTAATTATGCAAAGAAGCACAATGTATCATATCTCGCAACCGGCAATCGCCATGTGGTTGTGTATCTTGCCTACAAGTCTCACCTGAAGGCGTATAGCAAGAAGATGTTTGACCCGTTCTGCCGTTGGAAGCGAATCCAGTTTATGGGACTCGACACGACGGTTGGACAGCTCAACTTCTTTGAGTGGGCAATCCAGGACGAGGTTCTCAAGTATCTAGAGGACAACTATGATGCAATCCACGCAGATATGGAGGCATGCTCCACAACCATTCAGCCCAAGACGGCTGAGGACGGCACTCGCAGGAAGAGGCACGAACTGAGCCGATCAGCAACAAAGGCTGTGCGTCATCACGACGTCAATGTTGTCGTATCGTTTAATTAATGCAGTCAATCCTTGACCCAACTGTTATTTATCAAAACGTATCCAGGGACATTTGTGAACATGACGTTGATGTCGTGTCCGATCTCTGGAACATGGATGATCGTGATGTCTATCGGGGTTCCCGCGATACACAGTACTCTCATGCGAATGTTTATTGGTTGTATTCTGAAGAACTGACGCGCGTTGGACTCATTGAACATTCTCTGACCAACCACGCCGACTTTCGTATTTTGTGGTTTTATGAGAACCCGTTTGCAACCTTCCTGCAGGAGGACGGATGGACGCAGGATGATAGTTTGTGGACGGTGGTATCGCAAACAGCAGTTGAACGTTTTCATTCAGAGGAGTGGATGACCCCTCATCAGATCCTGGAGGCGTGTCTTTATGGGGACTCGCGTATTGTCACCCTTGAGACGCTTTTGGATCCACCGACTGTTCATGGATGCTCGGGGTGTGGGACGCGCTCGCTCAAACGATTGGCATGTGAGAATATGACTGGCGAATTGACCTTCCCAGCCAAGGAAAAAATTGTTTTTATAGACGATGATCTGTTCGTCTGTGTTCCACCTAGTGGATCACGTGTTTGGGAGTTGGTTGGACTTGCACCTACATCGCCGCACCCACGGGCCGACGGCGTGCCACCTTTGCTGGTGCAGGAGGCGCTGCAACCGGAGCGGGAGCCGGTGCTGGAGGAGTCTCAGTTGACTCGTCCTCCTGCTGTTCCTCCTGCTCCTCTGTCTCCTGAGGAACCTGCACTGCCTGAGGCACATCCTCCGTCTCCTCCGGCTCAAACAGCTGAGCAGCCGAGACGCGTGCCTGAGCAGACACCTGTGCATACGAGATTCGCCACGTCACTCCAAATCCCTGCCCGGACACGTAGATACTCGGGTTGACGATGAACCGAGCCTCCATGCGCTTCGGGAAGACCGACTCCAGGTTCTCAGGAGTCAGCGGAATCGGGCGATTCGCCATGTCCACCGCGTCCATGTTGACCGTTGGAACACCCCTGTCGTTAGGGTAGACCGGGACCTTCATGCGGAAGCTTGGCGGATACTTCCCGTTCGGCACCCACTCAGCACCCTGCTTCTCCACACTAGGGCTGACCAGTGACTTCATGCTGTCGCGAAGGACATCCTCCTTGCGCTCACGACCAAACCACGACTTGGACTGAGCAACAGCCGTCTTAATGACCTTCTCCTCAAGATCCTTGAGGAAGTTGTACATCTGACCGACCTCACCTGCTTCGGCTGGTGCACGCTCCTTCGCATAGGAGTCGCACCCGCGCAGGCTAGCGAGCATCGTGTAGTTAGTGCCGTTCTCTGTCTCCTTCACTGAAACCCCCATAGGATACTGAAGCTTGGGGATGCGCATCTGGAAGTTCTGACCATTGTACTTGATCGGGACGCTCTTGGACCCATTGTTCTTGCTGATACGGATATCACCGAAAGTCACCTTGTTGATGTCGAGGTTGGAAGCGTTGATGATTGCGTTAACGGACATTTTGATCTTGTTGTGTGATCCTATGACGTAGCCTAGATGTAAATCCATTTTGTCTTAACGTTTCCTGACTCGGTTGACGCTTTCAAGAACTATCCGAGAAACACATAATGGTCCGTTGTGTAGCGGTCAAGAAGAAGGGATCTACCAACCAGTGTGCTGCGAGTGCACTTAAGGGACATAGCTTATGTGGGACACATATGAGAGCAAAGACAGTTCAGATATGGAAAGACGTCCTTGAAAATGATGTCCGCGTCGTCAAGTGTCAATCATTCGCAAGAAGGTGGCTTGTATTGTATCGCTGCAGGTTAGCGGGTCCAGGTGTTCTGAAGAGGAAAGATCTTGCAAATGATGATGACCTCGTGACATGTGAAGAAAGTAACCGACAGCATCCATTTGAGTATTTTGCCTTTACCGAAAATGGTAAGACTTGGTGGTTTGATTTCAATACAATTTGGGTATGGTCTTTAAAGTCACATGAACCGGCTAATCCATATACGAAGGTTCCATTGACAACTGAGACACGCAAACGTCTCAGAGAAATGTGGGCGTACCGAAGCAGGAATCTTATTAAAGTCCCACTTGATCCAGAACATGCAGAGGAACGTCTCCGAATTAGATGGAACTTTTTATGTCAGACCTTTGTTGATCATGGATTTGTAGATGTAACTCCGGGGCAACTTATACGATTATCCAAGCCATCTCATATCGCAATGTGGAGATTCATCTACGAGGATTTTGGAAAAGTGCCAGCGCTTAGGTCATTATGTGATTATATGCTATCTCCTCCACTTCTTCGGGCTAATTCTATATCCTATGTTGTAAATTCATTAAGAGTGTTGATGCGATTTGTGACCTACCAAAAGGAGCCGTATATAACCATTTTTTCTGTAATGTCAGCCATCTATCGCTGTTGAAAACAGATTTCATATCGTAAAGCTTACCTGAATTCACCATGAATATCTTTGCATTATCACTAGACCCTCGCGAAGCCGCTGAGTATCATTGCGACAAACATGTCGTCAAGATGATTCTTGAAACTGCACAACTACTCTATTGCGCCCACTGGGTGTTAGATCCAGATGGATTGCCTCTAACTGCATATAAGAAAACCCATCCTAATCACCCTTGTTCAATTTGGATTCGTGAATCAGTTGAGAACTATCGTTGGCTCTCCGATCTTGGACTGTGTCTATGCCGCGAGTATACATACCGGTACGGCAAGACTCACAAGACTGAGGAGCATATCCGCTGGCTCTCGGACAACTTCCCACCCTTGCCGATGATTGGACAAACTCCATTTCGAATGGCCATGCCGAATGAATATAAATGTGAGGATCCTATCCTAGCTTACCAATCATACTACCTCGGCGCCAAGGAACGGATGCTTGTTTTCTCAAAGAGACCCCCTCCCCCGTTTGTAGAAAAGAAAAGGGCTTACATGACCGCCGATGGTAAGAGTATACCACTGCGTTAAAGATGTCGTCCTCTTCTTCTGTTTCTAAGTCAAACAAGATGCCTGCCGCCAAGAAGGATTCCGCCCCCAAGACCGTTGCCGCCCCCGCCCCCGTTGTTGCTGCTACCCCCGCCCCCAAGGCGGCTGCCACCAAGGCTGTTGAGACCAAGGTGAAGGCTGAGCCCAAGTCTAAGACCGCCAAGACCGCCACGCCCGCGAAGGCTGAGGTGACGGTGCCCACGGTTGCCTCCCCGGCTGTTGAGCCCCCCGTTACACCGGCTGTCTCTTCTGAGGTTCAGCTTGCCGCGCTCGCTGAGACGCTCAAGACTCTCAGCTCGGAGCTCTCAGTCCGTGTCCGTGACGCCGTGAAGGCTGTTCAGGAGGCGGCGAAGACATCCAAGCGTGAGGCTCGCGACTCCAAGAAGAAGAAGCGCAAGGACCCGGCTACGATGACCCCTGAGGAGAAGGCGGTCTGGGAGGCGCGTCGTGCCAACAATGCCTTCCTCGTCCAGCGCCCGCTTACCGATGAGCTCTGCGCTTTCATGGGACTCAAGGCTGGTGAGACCCGCTCGCAGACCCAGGTGACGAAGTTCATCAGCGAGTATGTCAAGACGCACTCGTGCTTCGACCCCTCCTTCAAGCGCCGCATCCTCCCCAACGCCGCGCTCGCCAAGCTCCTCCGTGTCGGTGACAAGGACGAGGTCACCTACCTCAACCTCCAGAGCTTCCTGAAGGTGCACTTCATCAAGACCCAGAAGGCGTAAAGAGGAGTCTTTACGATGACGTAAAATGGATTTCAACTATCCAACAAACCGGATAAGCACCGGTAAAAATGACTTCACGATTTCATAAGGCTCTTAAGACTGCGGATGCAGAGTTCAATCGACTTGTAGTTGAAGAAAAGAGATATTCAACTGAAATAGTTTCACCACTTGCGCTCCAATCGGGAGATGCATACAAAGCATGGCAAGCTTCGGGTTTTAAAGACAATGAATTAGAACGTATCCATACACCACTTTACAGAAAGTGGGCCGAAGAAAGTAAGAAGTTGAGTGAGATCTCTGCTAAGAGACGTGCTGCAGATCAACTTTGTGCTCTGCGAATGAGGCAACTAGCCGACTTCCTAGAACGGAAGAAAAAGTATGATGCAGCAAAGGCACGCAAGGCTGAGCGTGAAGCCCAGTCTGCAGTTCTTCCAGTCATTCAATCAAAATGTACTCAAATTGGCATTATGAAAATTTACACGCCTCTTTAGCTCAGGGGTAGAGCACCCGCTTTGTAAGAAAGAACTGATAACATGCGGTTGTTAAATGATGTTTTTTTAGTATTATTCCCGAGTGGTGTATATGACTCGGGAGCAGGGACGCCTGCGGAAAGGTATACACAATTAGCGGTAGGTCGGTGGTTCGATTCCACCAAGTGGCAAAAAAAAGCAGTGTAGCGCAGAGGAAGCGCGATTGGCTCATAACCAGTAGGACCATCGATCGAAACGATGCACTGCTATAACTGCGTTTATCGTCTAGTGGTAGGATCAAAGATTTCCATTCTTTTAGCTGGGGTTCGATTCCCCATGAACGCACCATAAATCAGGTCGGAAACCCGAATTGATTTACAGTTGTCAGTCGGTATAGAAATATGCCGCATTTGTGGAATAGTATGTTTGATGGGATTTATTGCCTCAACTTGGCATCTCGTCCGGATCGATGGGATGGTATGACTCGAAAGTTCAAGTTTTTTGATTTGAATGTTCAGCGTTTTGAGGCTACACCTGGAAAGATCATCACAGGATATTGGGAGATGCTTAGCAAGCACCACGATTACCATACAAATCAAAATAATCTAGCCTGTTCAATTAGTCACGTTTCGATCTGGAATAGCGCGCTTGCTTCGGGTAAGAAGAATATCCTTGTCCTTGAGGATGATGTTCGTATTCATCGTAACTCTGAACAAATGACAAAGAATTTCATGTCGCTTGTTCCAAATGACTGGGATTTGTTATACTTTGGATATGTTCCGCTTGTTTCAAATAATCATCGCAAGTATGACACTACACACGATCTGAATCATTGGGATTATAATATCCTTGAAGACACCCGAATGGGACCAAATACGATTAAGGCCGATAGGTTATGGAACTGTTCAGGATATGCTATAAGTGAGAAACTTATGCGTCATATGGTTGATGTCTATGCAAAGTCCTACCCAAAAGAACATGATCGGTATCTCGTTGAGAACATTCAGACGTCCACCGAGTGGAAGTCATATGGATCCAATCCTCAGATTGTTGCAGGTGAAGACAGCTTCTCGGATCTAATTGGAGGTATTTCAGATGGTCATTGCGATCGGTCTATCGATAGGCGATTTGCCCGGTATCACGATTATGTTTAAATTGTGGTTGTGATCAGTTCATGAGGCATTTCCAAATACAGAACAGTACTAAAAAATGGAGACAACCGTCCATCTAAGACCAATGCACGTTGTTTTGTATTATCCTTCAATGTCTTGGTCAGACGAATGAGAATCTTGTTTTTCTCTACAATCGGCTTGACTTTGATCTTACACGTATCCTTGTGCCATCCACACAAGGTTGATTTCTTACATGTATCCTTAAGCATTTGCCCACACGGTGTGCGAACCTTGTTCACAAACTGAACCGGTTCATCCACTGAATCCCAATACGCTTGATCATCGAGCCATTTTGTAAGATCCTTATGCAGGGTCTCAGATGGGTTTGCAATTGACTTGCGAAGGGACTCATAGTCATCCATTTGAATATCCTTGGATAATGAGAATAGTAAGAACTCAAATACCTCCGATGAGTATGAAATCTCGCGGGCGAGTTTCAGGTCGGCCTGATTGGGAGGATCATTCGCGAGCTCTTCCTCTGAATGCGGGGGTCGGATTGTCTTCATGACTTCTGTAGCAATATCGTCATCCTCTGATTCTTCTGGGCGAAATACTGCATGAAATCCACACTCGAGGAGAAACTCGCTATAGTATCCATCTGCTGAGAGTAAGATACTCTTCTTTTTAAATCCAGGGTGACGTGTATCTCGTAGAAAGTCGCCGAGTGTTTTGCTAGTCGGTAGTTCTTCATTACTGATGTCGGCATACCCCGATCGAACCGTAACGCCCATTGGAATGTCCATATTTACGGGCTGAACAGGTAATACAACTGCCTGTGGGACAAACACCGCTTGAACGCGCTTGAATGGATCAAGAATAACTTGATATTGTGAGATGTTCTTTGCCATCAGTTCAGATACGGCATTCTCAAAGGTTGGCATATCGCTTGAACATGCCTGGATGTGAAGAGCTTGAAGTGCCTTCTTTGTAGCATCGGGAAACTTGTTAACATCAACCGTGTAATCAAACTTAGATCCGACCTTTCCAGTTCGGCGCTTTACAAGTCCAAGGACATCTGTATCTAGCAAGACGATCGTTCGCGAGCTCGGAGCTGTTTTTTCCGACCAGAATCCACACATCATCGATTGTGTCTCCACATTGACACGCATAACGCGACAGTCAAGAATACGAGTGACGTACTCAATCTCATGAATGGATGTTAGAGTCTTATTTATGTAGGCTCGATTGATGCCATCTGTAATCCGCTCAATGGCCGTATCACCTTCGCCAAGATCTTTCCAGCTGCGAAAAAATGAACACTGTAAGACCCGATCCTTTGCATTCTCAGGTGTTGGAATTGTCCGCTTATCGTTCAGCAAGATGGGTAGTGTATCACGGGGCTGACCCATTCCAACCCGAAACATGTCAGATGCAGATGCTTCAATTCGGTTTCCAGGAACATTCTTTGCATAGTTGGTCTTCACACTCAGCTTAGTTGCAAGATCATCTGCTAAATATGCAATTCGAAGCCCGGGGATTGTGCCACTTGTTAAGACATAGTACTCATCCAATTGAGTCTTGGGAACAATGACCTCGGTCTGCGATTCCGCCTTCTTGTAGCAACAGGGGACGCGCTTCTTACTCATTGACTTAGCTGACGGTTCCTTCCATCCGGGGAATTTGAATGGTTGATCTCGTTTAATCACCGTAAACTCTCGAACATCTTCTTTTTCAGTGACTCGAACCTTTCCATCACACACGGGGCAGTGTTGTCCGTCCTCTTTCATTACAAGCTGTGCCTCGCTGAGAGGGATTTCATCGCGAATACACCAATATTGCGGACATACTGCGATGCCCTTTTCAAGTTTGAGTTTCTCCTCTGCGGGTGCATCGGCGTAGTTGTATGCTCCTGGGATCCGAACCTGATCTTCGTCTGTAAGAACTACAACTTGATGAAGCTTTTCGCATTTCTTAGGATACTCTGAATCAAACATCTCGGGATCAAACTCATGCACGCGGTTATTGAAATAACTATGAGTACCTGCCGGTCCAGACTTTTTAACCTTGACCTTCGTATCCTTAACTGGAGCAACCACCTCTGTTACAACAGGTTGAACGGCTTGGACTTCCTCAATTTCATTCAGCAAGAAATCATCAAGAACAAACTCATCTTCTACCGTTACGGTTGTTTGCGCCACGCCTGCAGTCGCTTCAACGGTTTCCATTGACTTTGGACAAACCTCATCAACCTCTGCCTTGTCGGACGTGAGAATATACCGAAGAAGACTTGCATACTCGACAACGCGATCAAGATTAGAGACGAACTTCACAATGACCTCTTTTGCGGCAAAGCTGATTGTTGGATATCCACTGATCGCCTTTTCAAAGTTAAAATGTTCATCTGCCTCCAGTTCTTGAACACGAGTCGTCAGAGCAGTCGCTTCTTCAGCCGATACGCCCATTGCAGACTCCAGATTAGCTTCACCACCTTGCAAGAGTGAATAGGCTCGTAATACCTGAGAAGACACATCAAACTCACGATCTGCGCGAATCAACCGGAATGTATCATCCTGAAAACTGAAGATGTCTCGCAAGCACGCAAATCTGCGAAGATCAAATTCGGAGATCTCCTTAGAATACGAGGCGATCACAGATAGATCATTGAGCTCCCAACGACTAGTCTCTAGATCCGATTCAGTGAGAAATGGTAGAACTGCATCTAACGACCGAATCCAATCAAGCGCTGATTTTATGAGTTCTTCGGATGTCTCCTTTGATTCTTTGCCGCGCCACGTTGATACGGTTATGTCCTTATTTGTGATGGCAATGCGATCAAAGGACCCCCGTGACTTTCCGCGATATAGCAAAAGTGTAGGCAAACGACGCTGTGGTTGGATATTTGACATCCATGCCTTCCACATTGCAATATCAATCAAGGGCTTCTTCGTTTTAGGGTCCTCAACATAGAACTTATGACGTATCGTTTCGGTCTTTGCTGTGAAGTAGCTAACTACAGGTGTCTCTGGAGATACAGTAAGTCCATAGAAGATCTGTTCGAATCGAGTTCGTGGAGCTGAGAACTTGGTAGATATGAATGGGATATACCACTTGGCTCGCAGGATCGCTACGTTTGATGGCTTCGGTGCCTTGAGTTTGAGAACCTTCGCAATCTGATCATGAGATGCCTTTAAAGGTGCTCGAAGTGTTTCAATGTTGTTAGGCGTTGTGGTTTGGAAGAAAGGAAAATACACTTGCTTCATCATATCCGTTGAAGTTTCCGGATCAATTTCAACAGCCATCACTTCAAGAGCTTCTTCCTTATGCATCGTCTCAAATAGAGCCTGACGAACAGGAATTGGACGATATGCTGCAGGTAGGATTACATCCTTAATCGGGATTGGAAGGACCACAGACTTGTCCTCGGGAACACCCATAATCCTCCATTCCTTAAATGAACTGGATGGATCAAAGATAGGGATCAAATACGGATCCACTGTTTCCCATTCTTCACGCTTGACCTCGCGAGCAGACACACCGGTATTCTTCCGTGTATGCGTTAAGTAGATATCCAGTGCTTCCTTTGTGATCGTGTTCTTTCCATAGGACAAACGGAAAAAGAGATCCATCCAATGTTTTGGATTAGCTGAATAGTAGGTTGATGGGAGCTCTACCTGGACCTGAATAAACAGACGATCTGGATGAGTTCCTTTTGCAAGTGCTACATGTTGGCGAACGGTTTCAATTGTGTCGTCAGGGAAAAACGACAGAATTGTTGATGTCCCTTCAAGGGGTAACTCCATTATAGTGTGGAGCGGTTCTTTTTAGATAGGTGAGTCCGTAATGGTCATTCCACAATAGGGTGTGGGCTTTTGTGCATAGTTGACTGAAGTATAGATTCCAATCTTCACTGCATCGTGAAGCATCCTCTTGAAGTTGGTCCAGAATTCTTGTGTATGTCCGATTGTCTCTGTCATCAAGTGTGCCATCTCGTGGAGCATAACAAACATTACTGTATTTTGATCAATCAGCGGATATGATGGAGGCTTTGTCTTATCGCGAAGGCAAACCACGATCTTCTGACCCTTGTTTTCAGAATAGGATGTATCGGATGAGGACATATCATTTTCAACAAAACAGTCGGGTTGATACCGTGCAAGAAACCGTGCTACAGGTGGATCTGAGGCTAGACCCTTATCATTTGCGTAATGATCCCGTAGTTTGGTCAAGTTTGCACAGATTCCCGCCATTCTCTTAACCGCTTCTTCCTTATTTGGTAAATTCTGAACCTCATATGTCTTTCCATCTGGACCGGTCATTGGGATCGTATTACGGGGACCCGCAAAGTATGTTAGGGCGAGAATGGTTGTGAGCCCAACGGCGGTTGCAGGCAACATTACTTAGACTTGAGATTTAAGCCGAAAGTCCCTCCAGCGAGCGGGTGCTCTTGAAAGGGTCCGGGTCAATGGTGGTCTGCAGGAAGGGACCAACCTTGCCCTGGGGGTTCGGCACCTCCGAACGGATATCGTAGGTCGGGTTCCTGTTGGTTTGCGCAATACCAATCACGTTGATGTTAGAGTGGTATCCAGACTGCAGGAAGTTCTGTCCCTTCAAATCCTCGCCACTCGCGGGGTTCACGGCAGCCCACGAGGCACCCATAGATCCCTTGGGGAGGAGCTCAGCAGAGTCCAGGGTTGTCTCCTGGTAGGTCTGCTGGGAAGAGGGCGTGCGTCCCTGGAGACCCTCAGCCGAGGCCGCATTACCACCCAGGCTGTGCGGGAGTCCCATGGACGGTCCAGAATTTGACATCGGCGCACTGGGGCCCGAGCCACCAAGCTCCTCGGCACGGTCAAGGAGCGTTCCCTTCGCACCGCCATACGAAGTAAAGAGAGTGTAGAGGACGACAACACCAGCAAGGACCAAGCCCAGGCGAACAAGTTTAGGTTGCGTGAGCTTCATTCTATGTTTATACTGACGGAAAGACAAATTTCGTGATGACGAAGTTTTTGGACCCACTCATCCATGACATCGTAGAAAAAATGAAGTCGCCTGAAATTCAGGCATCTGTTGAATCACATGTGCTTCGTCCCATGATTTCGAGAATTTTAAGCATTCTATACCCCTACCTCTTTGGGATCATGCTCCTCTGGTTGATGATGTTTGTGTGCCTCGCCCTCATCCTCCTCATTCTTGTTCGGGGAAGCCTCGTTGACGTACTCAGTCTTCGGAAAGAGTAACTCTACAAGGGCATCTCGGCGAAGCTCCCAGAAGCCGGTGATACGTCGCTTCTTTGCCTCTGCTCGGAGTTGGTGAATTGTCATCTTTTCAACCCTCATCGCAAGGGGGAGCTCGGGGAGTGTGAGCAAGTGGATAAGCTCTTCCTTCGTCTTGACATAGTATAGCTTGATACGGCGGGTCTTTGCAATTAGTTTGAGATCGGCGAGATACATCTTTTGATAGTTGGGCTCCATGGTAAAGGTGAGTCTGTCTATCTTGACCAGAACGAATCCATTTTGGACGCTCCGGCTTTTTTCCCACTCCAAACACAAGTATGAAGCGAACCACTGCCGTCCTTGCGTTTTTTGTTGCTGCCGTCCTTGCGGGTGTTTTTGTCAACTCAACCCTACTCGCTTCGTCCCCTGTCGTAAAGGAGAAGTTCATGCAACAGGAGCGCTCAATGCCCCTTGCAACACAGGCTGTTCAGGGATATTCTGGAAATTCTCCCATCCTCGGAACGGAGCCCCAGGCGACGCGCCTCCACCCG
>Ga0114980_10000020_pt1 | contig 98949 bp, 86 predicted proteins | sample S_140806_EF_Meta_FD_87018 | JGI IMG/M metagenome (GOLD analysis project Ga0114980, IMG submission 87018) | Freshwater microbial communities from Lake Simoncouche, Canada to study carbon cycling - S_140806_EF_MetaG | ecosystem: Environmental > Aquatic > Freshwater > Lake | place: Lake...
CAATATCCAGAAGCACGTTGTTTCTATGGGTATCAGATCATGATTGAGAACATTCACAGTGAAACTTATTCGCTGTTGATTGACACCTACATAAAAGATCCAACTGAAAAAGATCACTTGTTCCACGCAGTGGACCACGTTCCGGCGGTGAAGCGTAAGGCAGATTGGGCAATGCGTTGGATTCAGAACGGTTCATTTGCAGAACAGTTGATCGCATTTGCTGCCGTTGAAGGAATTTTCTTCTCTGGTTCATTCTGCTCGATCTTCTGGCTTAAGAAGCGCGGACTAATGCCGGGGCTTTCGTTTTCAAACGAGTTGATTTCGCGTGACGAAGGCTTGCACTGCGATTTTGCGTGTTTACTCTACGCACACCATTTAAATAACAAATTGGCTCCTGAAGTCGTTACAGGTATAATTACTGATGCTGTAACTATTGAAAAGGAGTTTGTAACCGAAGCAATTCCGGTAAAATTAATTGGAATGAACTCGGAGTTGATGTGTCAGTACATTGAGTTTGTTGCCGACCGTCTGCTACTCGCTTTGGGATGTGCGAAAGTCTACAACGCAACGAATCCATTCGATTTCATGGAAATGATTTCCCTTCAGGGTAAAACCAATTTCTTTGAAAAGCGCGTGGCGGAATACCAGAAAGCCGGAGTTACTTCCGATCGCAGTCAGAACATTTTTTCACTCGACGAAGATTTTTAAAATACGAATCCCCTTTTCAAAAAATACTCCCACACAAATAAAATGCACGCTATATGTATGTAATTAAGCGAGACGGAAGCAAAGAGTCAATCAAGTTTGATAAAATTACTGCCCGTATTCAAAAGCTGTGCTATGCGCTCGACCCTGTGCATGTTCAACCTGTTGAAGTAGCCATGAAAGTTATTCAGGGAATTTACCCTGGAGTAACTACAAGTGAGCTCGACAATCTTGCAGCTGAAACTGCTGCTTCGATGACGGTGAAACATCCTGACTATGCCTTGCTCGCATCGCGCATCGCCGTTTCCAACCTTCACAAAAACACAGAGAAGTCGTTCTCCAAAACAATGGAGACACTCTATAAATATATTGATCCGAAAACCGGACAAAAAGCGTCGTTGCTTGCGGAAGATGTTCATGAGATTATCCAGAACAACGCGCAGCTCTTGGACTCGTCAATCATTTACGACCGTGATTTCGGTTATGATTATTTCGGATTCAAAACACTCGAGCGGTCTTACCTGTTGAAAATTCACGGTAAGGTGGCTGAGCGTCCACAACACATGCTGATGCGTGTGTCTGTTGGTATTCACAAGGAAGATGTTCAGTCGGCGATTGAAACATACAACTTGATGAGTGAGCGTTGGTTTACACATGCAACACCAACACTGTTCAATGCGGGAACTCCTAAGCCACAAATGTCATCTTGTTTCCTGCTTACAGTAAAGGACGATAGCATTGACGGTATCTATGATACATTGAAAAATTGCGCAAAGATTTCGCAAAGTGCGGGTGGAATTGGTTTGAGCATTCACAATATCCGTGCAACAGGTTCTTACATCAAAGGCACGAATGGAACATCCAACGGAATTATTCCAATGCTTCGTGTGTACAATGACACAGCGCGTTATGTAGATCAGGGAGGTGGAAAGCGTAAAGGTTCTTTCGCTATATACCTTGAGCCTTGGCACGCAGATATTTTCGAATTCCTTGACTTGCGTAAGAACAACGGTAAGGAAGAAATGCGTGCACGTGATTTGTTCACTGCACTATGGATCCCGGATTTGTTCATGAAGCGTGTGAAAGAAAACGGTACTTGGACTTTGATGTGTCCGAATGAGTGTCCTGGGCTTTCTGAGTGCTGGGGCGCAGAATTTGAAGCATTGTATACCAAGTACGAGTCTGAAGGAAAAGGTCGCAAGACAATTCCGGCACAAGATCTTTGGTTCGCAGTTCTTGAATCACAAATTGAGACAGGAAATCCTTATATGTTGTTCAAAGATGCTGCAAACAGTAAGAGCAACCAGCAGAATTTGGGAACAATCAAATCTTCGAACCTCTGCACTGAAATCATGGAGTACACATCTCCTGATGAAATTGCAGTATGTAACTTGGCTTCGTTGGCGCTTCCACGATTTGTTGTTGACGGAAAATTCGACCATCAGCGCTTGTTTGACGTTACCTATGTTGTAACGAAAAACTTAAACAAGATTATCGATGGCAACTACTATCCGGTTCCTGAGGCGCGTCGCTCAAACATGCGTCACCGTCCAATCGGATTGGGAATTCAAGGTCTTGCAGATGCATTCATCCTGCTTCGCTTCCCATTCGATTCTCCTGAAGCGCGTGAGTTGAACAAAGAAATTCACGAGACCATTTACTATGCTTCTATGACCGCATCGAAAGATCTGGCTAAAGAGCATGGTCCATATGAGTCTTACGAAGGTTCACCAATTTCAAAAGGTATTTTCCAATTCAACATGTGGGGTGTAAACCCAAGCGCACGTTGGGAGTGGGATATTCTTCGCGAAGAAATTAAGAAGTACGGTGTAAGAAACTCTCTGTTGCTGGCTCCAATGCCTACAGCATCTACTTCACAGATTCTAGGCAACAACGAATGTTTCGAACCATACACTTCAAACATTTATACGCGTCGTGTGTTGTCGGGAGAGTTTGTAGTGGTGAACAAACACTTGCTGAAAGACCTCGTTAAACTTGGATTGTGGAATGACAATCTGAAGAACAAGATCATTGCAGCAAACGGATCGATTCAGGAAATCCCTGAGATTCCACAGAACATCAAAGATCTTTATCGCACAGTTTGGGAAATTCCTCAGCGCGGTTTGATTGACATGGCCGCTGATCGTGGTGCATATATTTGCCAGTCACAATCGCTGAACCTGTTTGTTCCAAGTCCTAACTTCGGAAAACTTACTTCGATGCATTTCTATGCGTGGGAGAAAGGTTTGAAAACTGGAATGTACTATCTCCGTACACAAGCAGCTGCTGATGCGATTAAGTTTACAGTTGATCAGGCCGCATTGCTTGAAAAACCAAACGGTGAAGTTGAAGCAGAAGTTGTTTCTGTTGAAGCTGGCATGAGTCAAATTACTTGCTCTTTGGACGATCCTGATGGATGCGTTGCATGCGGTAGTTAAGCACAGCACGAATTGAAATTCAACCCCTCCCTGCGATGAAACGTTCGGAGGGGTTTTTCGTTAAACTTTCTTGAAAAGAAAAATAACCCATCATGTCTGATCAAACTAAAAGTTTACTTGTCACAGTTGGCGTTCTTGCCGTAATACTTCTGATCTGCGGTTTACTTATTCGTCGGGCCTTGCGGCGTGGACATATATCTTATTCGGGAAATCGTCCTGGTATGCCTGTAAGAACATACACGCGCACGGATTCGCCGCTGGGATTTTGGGCAGGCATTGGTGTGATCGTTTTTATTGCCTTCTTCGCTATACTGTGTGGAGCTGTCTATTTACTGGGAGTTTACGGTATTAACGTCTAGCGAAAGGTATTAACTGTTTGCCAAAGAGTTCGTACATTTCCTCTGCAATTGCACCTCCGCCTTGCACCCGCATGAACCTATTATGTGCACCAAACGTTGCGCGAAATTTATAACCGCGCTTACTTTTTTTCTATTGTGGCTGAATGCGCATGCACAGTCCGATTCGCTAAGAGTTGCATTACAAACTGCGAAGCACGATAGTACACGTCTGCGTTTGTGCTTGGCCATTGCCGCGCAACAGACCAACAACAACCTCGACACAACTTTTGCCTATTGCAACCGCGCCGAAGCAATTGCAACCAAAATGAAAAGCGCGAAAGGAGTTGCTGATGCCAAATTTCAGCGCGCATATGCTATTTACTATGCAGGAGATGGAGACAGCGCTATTCTCTTGTATAATGCGCTCATTGAAACGTATCGATCCATTGGCGACTCAACCTCAATAGCTGCATGCTTCAACAAAGTAGGCTTTATCTATCGCGAACAAGGCGATCGAGTGAAAGCGCTAGAAAGCTACTCACAGGCCTTGAAAAGCAACCTGAATGAAGCAGACAAGAGTGAGGCAGGTAATTCCTATTTGAATATTGGATTGATTCATCATGACCAATTGGAGTACAAAGAAGCACTGAAGTATGAACTCTTAGGTTTAAGAATGTATGAGCAATCGAAAGACATTAATCGATCTGCAAATGCGCTCGCTAGAATAGGAAATATTTATAATGACCAAAAGCAAGATACAGTTGCACTAACGTATTATCAGCGTTCGTTGGCACTCGCACAAGAAGCAGGACATACGCGACTCATTGCCATTAACCTGAACAACATGGCAATGATCTATTCGGCCTGGGGAGACCAGCCGCGTTCGTTGGCACTCTACCAACAAGCTCTAGAAATGCGAGAGAAGATTGGAGACAAAAACGGAGTGGCACTGATACTAAACAATATTGGATCCACGTATGCAGAACTTCACAAGCCCGACAGTGCATTGCAGTTCTTTTATCGTAGTCTCGCATTGTCTCAGGAAATCGATTACAAAGACATCGAAATGTCGGACTATTTGCAGCTTTCCATCGTGTACAAGCAACAAGGGGAAACGGATAGTGCCCTGCATTATTATGTAAAATATCACGCAGCATACGAAGCCATCAATAATGAAAATAGCACAACAGAGATTAATCGACTCAACGCCTCACTCGAATCGGAGCGCAAACAAAAGCAAATTGAACTGCTCTCCAAAGAAGGTGCGTTGAAGGAAGCTGACCTGGAACAAGAACGAACGAAGACTTGGTTTCTCGTTTTCGGAATACTGGTTTTGGTTGTGGTGTCAATCATTGTATTGATAAATAATCGCAGGACAAGCAAAACCAATATTATCCTCGAATCACAGAAGTTAGAAATTGACGAGAAGAAAAAAATTGTAGAAGAACAACATCGTGATATTGTAGACAGCATCAATTACGCGCTTCGCATTCAACATGCAGTACTGCCATCACGCGCGGAGATGAAACAACATTTTCCTGAATCTTTCCTGGTATACAAGCCACGCGATATAGTAAGCGGCGATTTTTGGTGGATCACCGAGAAAGCGGGAATGAAAGTTTGCGCAGTGGCAGACTGCACTGGGCATGGAGTTCCTGGAGCATTTATGTCATTGATAGGAACCTCGCTATTGAATGAGTTAATTAATGAAAAAGGAATTACGGATCCAGGGTTAGTGCTGAACATGCTCAGTGAGCGAGTAGTAAAATCGTTACATCAAAATGAAGAACGCTCTGCAACTTCAAATGATGGAATGGATATGGCACTTGTTGTAATAGACGAGGCTGCGGACTTACTTATGTTTGCGGGAGCGAATAATTCACTCTATTACACAACTATCGACGGGGCACTTCACGAATTAAAAGGTGATCGTCAACCCGTGGGAATCTACGTCGATAAGCTTAACCCTTTCCGCGTACACACAGTGCCATTAAAAGACCTAACAAATTTGTGGATGTTCACTGACGGTTTTGTGGATCAATTCTGTGGAGTAGACGGATCTCAATTCGGAAAAAAATTCAAATACAGTCGCATGAAAGCGGCACTAACTTCGGTTCAGACCAAGAGCGCTACCCAACAAAGAGAATTTCTTACTCAAACATTTGAAGAATGGAAAGGAAATATGTTTCAGGTAGATGATATGTTGATGATCGGAATCAAGTTCTATTAACAGTATTCCTTTCTGTACAACGATTACTTGATCAAATTCACACTTCCCATTAGCATGTGCATGTTTCCTTGAATATCCCACGCCATGATTTTCCAGACATACGTATCAACCTGTGCGATTTCCGCACCGCCGTTCGCGTGACCGTCCCAACCCTGATTAATATCTGTCGTTGAGAAAATCATATTTCCCCAGCGATCAAAAATCCACAATTGATAGTGCGCAGGATCAATGCCAGTTCCTAAAGGAAGAAACAATTCGTTGTTGTTATTTCCATTTGGGGTAAATGCATTGGGAACATAAATAGCAATGTCAGGATCAATGCACACTTCCTGTGAAGTGCTATCTGAGCATCCTCCGTTTCCTGTAACTGTAAGATTAACCTCATAACACGTAGGCGCGGAGTATGTGAAAGACGGATTTTGCAGTGAAGAAGAAGAATTATTTACATCACCAAAACTCCATTGCCAAGCAACAGCATTCGTTGAAGCATCTGTGAAGAATATTTCGGCATTGAATAATGTCGTTGGTTGCGGACTCATTGAGAATGCTGCACCAGGAGTCGGATAAACCGCGATGTAATTAGTCAAAGTAATTGTTTGCTGACATCCATCTGCAGTTTTCACTGTTAATGTCACCGTGTAATTACCATTATTCGCATAGCAGTGATTAGGATTCTGTTGTGTGGAAGTCGTTTGGTCCCCGAAATTCCAATCCCACGCAGTAATAACTGCAGGAGCAAGAACCGTACTCAAGTCGGAGAAGTTAACACACAACGGAGCGCAACCCGAAAGCGAATCGCCGCTGAACAAAGCTACAGGTGCGGCACTCACAACTACTGTTACAGAATCTGTAGCTGTACAACCATTCGCGTCTGTTACCACAGCAGTATAAGTTGTTGCAGCAGCAGGAGAAACAGAAGGGTTTCCACTTAGATTGCCGGGATTCCAAGAGGTCGCGTATGTTGGTGTACCACCGGAAGGAACTGTTGTGAGTGTTGCTTGCTGCCCGCTGCAAATTACTGCAGGAGCCGCGGTTGCCTGAACCGTGAGCAGTGGAGGTTCAGTGACCACTATCTGTACCGAATCGTAACATCCGCCTGCATCGGTAACTACCACGGTATAGGTTCCCGCTAATAAGTTGCTGATAGAAACTGTAGTGTCTGCAGTACTCCACAAGTAAGAGTACGGACCGTTACCACCATTGACAACTACTGATGCGGTTCCGTTATTTCCACCGAAGCAGGAAATCATATTCGCAGAAGCAACGCTGTTCAATGAATTGACAATGCTGACAGTTGCGGACGAACTTGCAGAACATCCCCCGGCATTTGTCACAACAACGGAATAAGTTCCTGCTGCATTAACTGTAATTGATTGAGTAGTATCACCTGTATTCCACGTGTAGGTACATCCCGGATTTCCTGCGTTCATCGTTACTTGTCCGCCCAAGCACATGGTGAGGTTGTTCAAAGCCACCACAGGAGAAGGGAAGTTAGTGAGCACCACTGTGTCGTTTGAAGAACAACCAGGCAAACTTGAAACAGTTACAACATACGTTCCGGGATTAGTTACGGTAATCGTATTCGTAGTGGCTGTTGTGTTCCACAAGTATGTATTTCCCGGTGGCGCTTGTGCAGTGAAGGTAACAGGAACACCGGCGCAAACACTTGTATCATTTCCTGCAGTCACTACAGGAGGGGCAACTACGTTAATTACCATTGTATCTGTTTGACTTCCGCTGTGCACTACATACGTTGTAGTAGTCACCGGAGAAACTACAACAGGAGAACCTAAACCAACAGTATCATTAGGAAGTGAAGTCGCGTCCCACCAAAAGTTTCCTGTGCCCCCTGATGCTGTGAGTTGCGCAGTTTGTCCTACACAAATTGTATCGTCAGCACCGGCAATTACAGCACTTGTAGAACAAGGAGTAACGGAGATGTCATCCAAATAAATGTACGCCGCCCCATATGCAGCGGAAGGGTTGATTTGCTGTGTTGCTGTGCTCGCATCATTGTAGTAATTCCCAAGCAACATATACTGTTCGCCACCAGCCGCAGTAAAACTTATCGTTACCTGAGCCCAACCGTTAGTAACATTAAGGAAATTTCCGGCAGGATTCGGTGCTTGCGGAGTAACAGCGAAAGGAAAATAATTCCCGCTACCAACAACAGGAGCTGCAGAAAAATATGCGCCAAAACGATCTGATGCAAATTCAATATTATCAGCAAGACTATACTTGAATGAAAATTCATAACACTGTCCGGCTACTAATGGTTGCGTGAGCTGAATTTGTATATACTCTCGGAAATCGAATGTTGTATTATAATACAAACAAAGTCCGACATATCCGTTTCCGGTTGCCGGATTTTCCGTTCCTGCAAAATTTGAAGGTACAGCAACAAGACCTGTTCCGCATGTGTGAAAATAATCTGCCGAGCCGGTGTGATTTGTTGGATTGTTCCATGGTGTTGCGAGAGGAACCTGAGCAACTGAGTTCGGGCAACCCGTATTATTCTCAAAACTTGGATTCGGACATAGATTCTGTCCGACCACCTGCACTGCAGAGATCATAAAGACAAGAAGCCATAATCTGATTTTCATGATTGGGGGCCTGAATGGAAGTACAAGTTAGGTCAAAACCAATGAGTGCGCAAAGAAATCTACTGCGTACAGATGTAGAACCTGGCTAGGATGGCTTATTTAGTGAAATCCACGCGTTTCATTTGTGATTCTTCTGCCAATCCAAAATGATTTCGCCAATTTTCTTTCCCTCGACCAGAAATCCATCATGCCCAAATGGAGAATCAATCTCAACAAATGAAGCATCCGGAATTGACTCTCCTAGAAATTTTTGTTCGGCAATGGGACACAAAATATCTGTGCTTATACCAACGCACAATGTACGTGCTTGAATAGTCTTGAGAACGTCATTCAATGTCCCGCGATCACGAGCAACATTGTGTGCATCCATGGTTTTAGTAAGCAACCAATAGGAATAGGCGTTGAATCTATTCACTAGCTTATCACCTTGATAATGGATATAAGAAGACGCTTTGAACTGATCAATTCGATCATCATCATCAGACTGCGTAGACACAAATGCCTCATAGTTTCTATACGTGAGCATACCAATAGCCCGTGCTGCTTTTAGTCCACGTGCCCCCGCCATAATGTATCCTTCGCCAAACGATTCGTCTGTTTCAATCGCCAATCGCTGTGCAGTATGTATTGCTATACCCCACGCCGACTCCTTCGCGCTCGTTGCAACAATCATCATTTCGCGAATTCGCGCGGGCTCCATAATTGCCCATTCCAAACATTGATAACCACCCATTGAGCCCCCCATTAATAAATCAATCGTCTCAATTTCCAAGTGAATTCTGAGCTCAATGAATGCCTTCACGATATCACGTATAGTAAAAAATGGGAATGAGCCATAATAGAGTTGACCGGTTTCAGGATCTAAAGAATGCGGTCCGGTTGATCCATAGCAAGAAGAAGGAATGTTAACGCAAATAATGAAATACTCTTCGGGGTTAATAGCTTTATTAGCACCAATAAGTTCCGGCCACCACTCTTCACAATTCGCACTTGCGGTTAATGCGTGACAAACCCAGGCCACTTTAGATTGACCAGGAATATACTCCCCGTTAGTGCAGTAAAACAAGCTAAGCTCGCGGATGGACATTCCGCTTTCTGTAGTGAAATCGTTGGAAAGAGTAAATAAATTGCTTTGCATAACGCCATCAAATATACCAGTGTTTACTGTTGGTTTTCTATCTTTGAAGGATAAAACAACCCCATGAAAGTATCTCTCCAACGATTAAATGACGCCTATCACTTTGAAGCCAAAGGTGGTGATGGTGTTTCAATGCAATTTGATGCGAATCCTGAAATAGGAGGAAGCAACCTCGGGGTGCGACCTATGCAAGCTTTATTGATGTCCATTGGAGGGTGTAGCGCAATTGACATTATCATGATCCTGAAAAAACAACGTCAGGTAATCAAAGATTTCAGAATTGATATAGACGGAGAACGTGAGGCAGGAAAGGAACCTGCAATGTGGCAAACAGCACATGTAGTGTATCATCTCGACGGAGAAATTGATCATGATAAAGCAAAGCGCGCATGCGAGCTTTCCATGGAAAAATACTGTTCCGTTTCAAAAACCCTTGAAGCCGCTGGAGCAAAAATCACCTGGGCTGTTGTTTTGAACGGATCGCAGATCTAGTGTTTTTTCGCAGATTTCGCATAGCACTTTTGTGAAATCTGTTACATTATCCCTTACACCCATTTTATGCGTCCAGAGACACAAGCTATCCGAATACAGACTGATCGTACCGGAGAAAACGAACATTCAACTCCATTGTTTCTTACTTCTAGTTTTGTTTTCGATGATGCTGAACACATGCGAGCAACATTCGCCGACGAAAACGAAGACAACATTTATAGTCGTTTCTCTAATCCGAATAGTTCTGAGTTTATCGCAAAAATGTGCGCGCTAGAGGGAACAGAAGCAGGCCACGCTACAGCATCTGGAATGGCGGCTGTGTTCAGTTCATTTATGGCCTTGCTGAAAGCTGGAGATCATTTGCTTTCTTGCGGATCGATTTTCGGATCAACGCATACTGTGATAAGTAAGTATCTCCCGAAGTGGGGAATTGAGTACTCGTACGCCGACATTTCAAAGCCAGAGTTGTGGGAGGCGATGATCAAACCAAATACGAAAATGATTTTCGTAGAAACACCTACTAATCCCGGACTTGACGTTGTCGATCTGGAATGGCTTGGAAAGCTTGTAAAAAAACACAGCCTCATTCTGAACGTTGACAATTGTTTTGCGACTCCTGCATTGCAGCAACCCGCAAAATACGGCGCAGACATCATCACACATTCAGCTACAAAATTTATTGACGGACAAGGCCGCGTACTCGGAGGAGCTGTTCTGGGTCGAAAAGAATTAATCAAAGAAGTCTATCTCTTTTGCAGAAGTACAGGTCCCGCGCTTTCTCCATTCAATGCGTGGATACTTTCAAAAAGTCTTGAGACTTTGCATCTGCGTATGGAGCGCCATTCTGAAAATGCGCTTCAAATTGCGAAAGCTCTTCAGTTGAATTCAGGAATTTCGTTTGTGAAATATCCATGGTTGGAATCTCATCCACAATACGCCATTGCAAAAAAACAAATGAGTGGTGGTGGCGGTGTAGTGACGTTCGAACTAAAAGGCGGACTCGTACAAGGAAAGAAGTTTCTCAACAACATTCGTATGTGTTCGCTCACCGCTAATCTTGGAGATACGCGCACAACTGTAACACATCCAGCCTCTACTACACATGCGAAATTATCGGAAGCGGAACGCATGGCTACAGGAATTACACCAGGACTCGTGCGCGTTTCGGTAGGGTTAGAACATATCTCAGATATAATGGGAGATATCGAACAAGCGCTTGATAAGAGCAAGTAATTCAAATCTTCTAAATTGGCAACTTCTTACTCGCATTTTCAAAGATTCGGAAGTGTGATTCTTTGGCCAACGTGGATGAAACTAGAGCGTCGAGAAAGTAATATAATCGTAAGCTAAGCGCAGTATTTCGGTTCGAACACAAACGATTCCCTTCACGCGATTTTTTCGCACGACCCCACAAGCGTAGTATACGCGACAACTATTTTAAGGTTTCATTCAAAAAGTGAAACCTTTTTTATTCCCCTTTCTGAAATTCTGCGGCACAGTTATTTGCATTTTATTATGCATGCATAATTAATTTGTGAACAGGTTTTACGACCAGAATTAATGTAACTACATCAACTTTCTGACGTTCAACCGAACAGTTCTTTGTCCTACCGGTCATTCGGAGAACCAAACAATAGCTTCAGAATCATAAACACAATAACCAGGAAAGAGAGGGTTTTATGAAAAACGTCTACACACTATTTTGGAAACTACGATTATTACTGATCCTGTTTTTCATACAGGCATCAGGTGAAGCATATGCTTCGCATGCACAAGGAGGTGATTTGACGTACACATGTTTAGGTGGGAATCAATATCAACTTAGGTTGGCTTTCTATCGCGACTGCGCTGGAACAACCGCTCCCGGAAGTGCTAGCATTAACATTTCATCTGTCACCTGTAATCAGAACTTCAACACCACACTCACACCGATTCCAGGCACTGGCATTGATGTTACTCCGATTTGTCCACAGCTAACTACAGAATGTAGTGGAGGAAATTATCCCGGTGTTCAAGAGTGGATTTACGAAGGCGTTATCACGCTACCACAAGCTTGCACTGATTGGACCTTCAGTTTTAGTCTATGTTGCAGAAATGCAGCAACGAACACCATCGTCAATCCAGGAGGACAAAACATCTACATTGAAACTACCTTGAACAATGTAGTAGCCCCATGCAATAACTCACCAACATTTTCAAATAGACCAGTACCTTTCGTGTGTGCGGGACAGAATTACTGCTTCAATCATGGAGCAATTGATCCCGATGGAGATTCACTCGTTTATTCATTGGTGAATCCGCTATCCGCTCCCGCAACACCTGTTACATTCATTTCCCCTTATTCTGCCTTGCAACCTATTCCATCATCTCCTGCTATGACGCTCAATCCGCTAACAGGAGATATTTGCATGACACCAAGTCAAATTATTGTTGCCGTAATGGCTGTTCGCGTTGAAGAGTGGAGAAATGGTGTGCTGATTGGCAGTGTTGTGCGCGACATACAAGTACGCACGGTGATGTGCAACAACAATCTTCCTTACATCACGGGGATAAATAACACTAACGTTTACAGCGTAAACGCTTGTGCTGGTTCGCCACTTACTTTTAACATTTTCTCGTACGATATTGATGCTGGGCAAAATGTTACACTGACTTGGAACAACGGAATACCTGCAGCGATCTTAACAACCTCAGGTGGACCATTGCCGACAGGTACATTTGCGTGGACACCAACTGCAGCGGATATTAGCACTACACCTTGGTGCTTTACAGTCACCGTAAGCGATGATGCATGTCCTTATGCAGGATCACAAACATTTGCATTCTGCATTACTGTTACAGGATTCAATGTCGCGGTAACAACAACATCTACTAATTGTGGTGCATCCAATGGCTCAGCAACAGCACTGGCAACCGGAGGCTCTGGTCCGTACAGTTTCAATTGGCAACCTTCCGGCGGTAATAATGCCAACGCGAACGGTTTGACCGCAGGAACATATACGGTGTTTGTTACTGATGCCAGCGGATGTTCCATGAGCTCCGCAGCTGTTGTTCCGCAAGGTCCAGCCAATGGAAACATCAATGCAGTTGTGAATAATGTGGCCTGCTATGGAGGAACACAAGATATTTACCTTAATGTCAATGGAGGACAACAACCTTACTCCTATCAGTGGTCGAACAATTCTACTTCCGCGAATCTGCTTAACGTAAGCGCCGGAACATACAGTGTAATTGTGACCACGGCGAATGGCTGCACAACAACTGCAACATACACCATAACACAACCCCCTGCACCATTAGCAGTAAACGCTTCTGTATTGAATATGGTCAGTTGCGCAGGAGGATCAAACGGCCAAGCTTCGGCAAGTGTAAGTGGAGGGACATCGCCATATAATTTTAGCTGGAACTCTTCTCCAGCACAAACTGCTGCATTAGCTACATCATTGTTCGCAGGAAATTACGCCATCATTATCTCTGATGCCAATGGTTGTACCGCAACACAATCTGTTTCAATAACAGAACCATTAGCCATAAGTAATACAATTACAACAGCAGATGTAACTTGTTACGGAGGTTCCGATGGTTCTTCAAACATCAGCACCAGCGGCGGCGTTGGTCCATACTCCATAACATGGTCCTCTACTCCAGCTCAAACAGGACCGAGTGCTATCAATCTTCCATCAGGAAACATTGTAGCGACCATTACGGATGCCAACGGATGTGCATCTACCGCAACAGCAACTATAGCACAACCGCCAGCACTCACCGCATTCATGTCAACAGCAGTGCCTGTAACCTGTTTTGCGGGCAACAATGGAAGCGCTTCTGTCCTTGCTTCGGGAGGAACTGCTCCTTACGCATACAGCTGGAATACCGTGCCTCAACAAAACACCCCGGCAGCATCTGGAATGATTGCTGGGATGTTCACTGTCACCGTAACAGACGCGAATGGATGTGCAACCATAAGCACGGTTACTATTACTGAACCAACAGCTGTAACGGCGACTGTATCCCCAGGAGATACCATTTGCGCAGGACAGTTATTTTCTGTGTCGGCCCAAGGTACAGGTGGTACAGGCGCCTTCACCTACTTGTGGAGTCCCAACTTAGGTACTGGTAATGCGTACACTGTATATGCAAACACTCTTACCACATGGACGGTGAGTGCTGTTGATGGAAATGGGTGCTCCAGTGCTCCAATGACCATTACTGCAGATGTATATCAGTTCTCTCCTGCTAACCTAGTAGTTAGTTCAACATCCTCCATTTGCGCAGGAAGTAATGCGATCATCACTACTGCAACTAATGGTAATACAGGCCCGTTGACATGGAATTGGTCGGCACAACTTAGCGGACCTGGCCCACACACTGTTTATCCCGTTGTGACTACAACCTACTCCGTTAACGTAACCAATGTCTGCGGAGTAGTTGTGCCCGCTTCAGCAACAGTTGTGGTAAATCCAATTCCGCATGTTGTATTGCCTCCGCAATTTTCTAGCGGATGTGACGCTGTGAATCTGGTTTTCAGTGATACTGCGATAGTTAATGCAGGTTGCTTCTACGCTTGGGATTTCGGCGACAATACAACAGGTGCAGGAAGTACAACCAACCACGATTACACCACAACAGGAACGTATGTAGTTTCGGTAATAATTACTAGTCCGTATGGTTGCCAAGGAACAGGTAGTGAGCTAATGAATGTCATTGTTTACTCATCCCCTATAGCTTCATTTGGAATGTCGTCCAACGAACTAACAATCATCGAGCCAACAGTGGTGCTTGCAGATGCATCCTCATCCAACACGATTGGTTGGCTTTGGGACTTCGGCGATAGTACTACCTCAACAATCGCATCGCCTACACATACGTATCATCGTGAAGGAACATTTTCAGTTCGATTGATTGCAACATCCAACGGAGGATGCAGGGATACAATTACCGAACCGCTAGAAGTGAAACCAGAATACACTCTTTTCATTCCAAATGCGTTTACACCAAATGCTGATGGAACGAATGATATATTCTATGTTTATGGAGATGAAATCACAACGATCGAAATGAAGATATTCGATCGTTGGGGCAACCTGATTTTCGAAAGTGATCGCCTGGAAGATGGTTGGGATGGACGAGCAAATGGGGGAACAAACATTGCGCAACAAGATGTGTATGTATACAAAGTGTTTATTAGAGACTTTGAAGGAAAACAACATAAGTACATAGGACATGTCTCGTTACTCAAATAAAATAGTGTGTTTAGTTTTGGTTCGTTTGGGAGAGGTGCTTGAAAGAGCATCTCTCCCTTTTTGTCCTTGAGCAGGCTTTTCCTGTTGGATAAGCAGAAATTATTTCAACCTGCGCAACCAATTCAATGCTGCGGTATCATCGGAGAAAACTTTTATTGGAATCGGGCTTTTCTTGATACTGAACAATAGTCGCAGAATCGTATTTCCTACTCCCGAATCGGAGACCATTGCCATTGCAGAATAGTTATCAGCGACGTGCTCAGCTGAATATTTCCGTGTAGCCTTATCGGGCATTGGCGATGGCTTCACATAAAGTAACAATGGCACTTTTCGTCCGCCTGTGATACCTTTTACAAGCTCTAGATTTTCCGATATATTCTTAACGGTGCGAACAACAGTTTTCGAGTAAGAGAATAATACTCCTTCCTCGTTAAGATAGTAATCGGCTATCTCGCCCTTGACGAGTTCGCTTTTTAAAGGTTGGTGCATTTTCTCGAAGATAAGCGGAACGGTTTATGCGAAATTCTTTACGAGCAAACGATGACATGTGCAGGTTTTAACACCTGAATAAGCGAATAGTCGTACCGCAAATTAGTATGATTCAGCTCCCCAAATGCGTTTTTTGAAACCTTTTGTCTGCCGAAAAATAATTTTCATTGCCATTCAAGCAACCGAGTCAGCCCCTAGCAGTAAATTTTTTGCCGTTTAATAAACCAGTGTGCGCGTGGCCCAGATTCGTAGCCCACAAGAGTCGAAAAATCTGGAAACCTTTTGCCTAAACTTCCGTTATAGCTAGCAGAACCAAGTGCATTACCCCAATAAATACCGGATACCCCCGTGGATTTATTCGATTTTAAGATTGTTAATTACGCTTTGCTGCTTCATACGATTGTACCTGCAATCATTAATGGAGGAGTTTTTGTGTATGCGGCATTTTTTCTGACACCGAACAAAACCAATTGGTCGTTCTCCATGTTCGTTCTGTTATTAGTGCTCGTACAGTTAACAGAGGGATTTTTCGAAATGAGTGCGACGCCAGAAGCAGCAGCAAACTGGAACAGAATGGGTATGTGCATATGGCTTTTTGTGACTCCATTCGGCGTGCTCTTCACAACACGCTTCATCAAGATAGACAGGCGAATTCACAACTCTTTACTTCACATATTGCTTTTCCTCCCTGCTGCTATTCTAGGCCTACTTCTGGTTGCTCATTCAGATGCTCAAGTGATCGTACATTCTGATGTTTGGAATTGGGTGGCTAATCCACTTCCTACTCCATTCATGAAAATTACTTACTTCTGGATTACGGCCAATGGAGTGGTCATTCTGGGGCTTCTTTGGAATTCTTACTTCCGTGGCTCGAAACAGCCCAACCATAAAACACAAGCACTGCTACTCGCGATAGGCTTCAGTGTTCCCTTTATTGCAGGCGTATTCTCTGAAATAGTTTTTCCACTTTATTTTGGCTATGAAAACGTTCCGGTGATTCCTACTACGATTACCTTTTTCTCCATTGCAACAGTAGTTGCTATTCGCAAATACCGTTTGTTCAACTATTCGCCGAAACATCAATGGAATCATATTGTAGAAAAGTTGTCGGAAGGTGTAGTCATTGTAGATAATAATAATGCAGTAATGTATGCGAACAAAACATTCTGCGCAGCCCTGGGATATACATTCTCCGAAATAAAGGGAAAACATGCAGGCGAATTGTTGGCTTTGGATCCCAACCAAATCGACTATATCCAAAACGCAGTCAATAGTAGAGACCGATACCGCAGCGTTCCTACTGAAATACAAATGAAGAACGCCAAGGGCAAAGGTGTTTGGATGTTGGTAAGCGGTTCTCCTTATCTCGATCGGTCTGGAAATGTAATTGGTTCAATTGCGATACACACCAATATCGATGCGCAAAAAAAGACCGAATCTGAATTGAGGAAGAGTGAAGAATTACTAGTGGAAACGTCCGAAGAATTGGAGACTTACATCTACAAGTCGTCACATGATATGCATGCTCCGCTCTCTTCCATGCTGGGTATCTTCCAAATCAGCAAATCAGATGTGAAAGACCCAATGGCACTTCGTTATCTCAACATGCTTGAGGAGCAAACCAAAAAACTGGAAACTATCAGAGCAAAGTTTGTGAAAGCAATGCGCATCAAAGATGTGTCAGCTTTCACTGATACTATCTATCCGGAAATCCTTGTAGATGAAATTGTCAGTGAATTTCAGGAGCCCATTGCAGAACAAAAAATTAAAATAGAAACGCATATTGAATCGGGTGTTAAGTTCTATTCTAGTCAGTTTATTCTTCATGTCATCTTACGAAACCTGCTAGACAACGCCATACGCTACCAACGTAACAAGTGTCTCGACCCAACGGTTGCCATTAGTGTACGTGCAAAAAAACATTTTGTGGAAATTTCTATTTCAGACAATGGCATGGGCATAGATCCTCTCGTTCAATCCAAAGTCTTTGATATGTATTACCGTGGATCGGTAATTTCAAAAGGCTCAGGTCTTGGATTGTATCTGGTGAAGAAAGGTGTTGACAAACTTAAGGGCGAGATCGAAATGAAGAGTCGCTTAGGACAAGGTTCTGAGTTTATTGTTCGCTTCAACGAAAATAGTCTCTTAGCAGTTGCTGAAGAAGCAAGTATAGCCTTGCCTGCTGCAGTTGGACAGAACTAAAAGGGATTTAGGACGTCAATATGTCTGGATCCTATTCAAGGCCAAACTCCGGCGGGTATTTCACATCACACAGGAAAAGCCCATTCGCAGGAACGGAGAATCTTGTGACCGGTTGTTTCTTGGAGAGCAGAATTTCTTCAACGCGTTCTATTGGGGCTGCGCCTTTACCGATTTCAACCAACGTGCCCACAATTGCGCGTACCATGTTTCGCAGAAAACGATTGGATGAGATATGAAACACGAGCACTTCGTTTTCTTCCGTCCAATAGGCTTCCGTTAGCTTACAAAGTGTTGTGGACGTGGTGTTGCCCGTTTTACTGAATGCCACAAAGTCGTGGTGCCGCAAAAGTATTTCAGCTGCTAGGTTCATTCGCTGAATATCCAATGACTCGTGAAAATTCCACGCTTGATCCGCTGCAAACACATTCTTTTTCCGTGTGATATAATACTCATAGCTCCTCGAAAATGCAGAAAAGCGCGCACTTGCATTCTGTGGCATTGTATATATTTTCTGCACCGCAATGGCCGAAGGCAACGACTTATTTAATCGGAAAAGTACTTTCTCCTCTGTATGCAGATCATCGTGAGAAGAGTCGATGTGCGCATAATACTTGGACGCGTGAACTCCAGCGTCGGTGCGACCACAACCATAAACAATTATTTTCTCGTGTAGTAAAGCGCTAAGCGTATTCTCCAATTCTTCCTGAATGGTTGGAGCATTTGGCTGAAACTGCCAACCAGAATAAGTTGCACCATTGTAAGAAAGACGAAGAAAATACCGATTCATAACCGCGATTACTATTTATACTTCTCAGCTAATAATTGCTGAATGAATCGCAGCGCCTCGTCGGAGTCACGCTGATAATAAGCGCCTGTAGCTGGGCCATTATATCCGCTATGTATACGGCGCACATTTCCATTCCTGTCAATGTAAATTGATGTTGGAAAACAGAATACTCCACTCACAAAAGGAAGGCTTGCCGATGCAGAATCCTTCCCGCTTTTTCCGGTGTTGAGCAAAGGATAAGTTACTCCGAACCGATCGCGAATTCTACGTATTGCAGCATTTTGTGTTGCTGTGTCTCCTTTGCGTTCGTATGCCAAACCGATGATCTCCAGTCCCTGTGAATGGTACTTCATATAAACATCCTGCATCCACGCCGTTTCATCCAAACAGTTCGGACACCACGTACCCATGATCTGCACGATCACTACTTTTCCACGGCAATCAGAAAGTGAAACAGGTTTTCCGTTGAGATCATTGAAGGTAAAATCAACATCGGTAGAGTCTTTCGCATAAGCAAGTTCATCCGGATCACGCAGTTCAAACTTTTCATTTCGCTTGGCCTTCCACGCTTCATGTCCATATTTCCCGGACCAATACTCGCCTTGGATTGAATCGTAATTCATTCTCGCAGTAAACAGCATTGCAAACTGTCCGTCGAAAATTGAGAGTACAATTTCATCGCAATCCGTATAGCCTCCTTCGAGGAAACGATAATCGCCAAACTCTGTTGCGAACGTTCCTGAATACGATCCGTTCTTTTCCAAGTTGAATAATCCTATTGCTTTACTTTCTCCTTTTTGTCCTGGAGAAAATGTGCATTCCCATTTGCCTGTGAAATTCTGCGTTCCTGTGCACGTGTGGTTCGAAATAATTCTCGGCTTGTCATAGTTTGCATGAAACTTCAACACATATGGTCTGCTCGATGCGGTATTGCTCCATTCTCCGGAGAAGGTTGTATCCGTCTCTCGCTTGCAACGAAACTTTGTGTTAAACACCGGCATTGTCCACCAAACTGAATCTTCAGTGAAACGAAAGTCTTGTGTCAAAATTCGTTCGGCAGCGTTAATCACGGTAAGCTGTGCTCCTGAAACAGTTTGCGCAATCTCAAACGTGAAAGGCAACTCTGTTGTGTCATTCAACGTAAGTACACCACGCCATTGACCTGCACGTAGGAGATTGTTATTGGAGCCACATGCACCAATACAAACTACAAAAAACAAAAAAAATGACAAGGTTTTTTTGAACCACATAGATACATAGAGATAAAACATAGGTTCACATAGTTAGTCAGGTAATTTAGAAAACAATTCATTCACAAATGTTTTCTGTCCCTGTTTGAAAATGTTGACCGTATTAAAATTAATTAAAATCCCTTTGGGCTTTTCCAAGAGGCGCATGTAGGTGAGCAATTGCGCTTCATGAACCGGTAATACATTCTCGCATGACTTCAGTTCAATTACAATCGAATCTTCGATAAGTAAATCGCACCTTAATTCGGCAGGAACTATACACTCCTTGTAATTCAGTTCGGTCAGAATTTGTGATTTGAAGCCAATTCCTCGAAGGCGAAGCTCATGAGCCAAGCATTTCTGATAAACGCTTTCCAGCAGCCCTGGACCCAACTGCTTATGAACCTCAATCGCCGCACCAATAACACGATAAGTCAACTCGTCTAAAAATCTCTTCGTCATAAATAAAAAATTAAATATATAGTTACAAATATATCAATTTAATATTTACTCTATGTGAGACTATGTTAACCTATTTACCTATGTGGTTCTTCAACAAATTAAAAATCAAATTTGATCCCCTGCGCCAAAGGCAAACTCGTAGAATAGTTAATCGTATTCGTCTGTCTGCGCATATACACTTTCCATGCATCAGATCCCGATTCACGACCGCCGCCGGTTTCTTTTTCTCCACCGAATGCGCCACCGATCTCAGCACCGGAAGTTCCGATGTTTACGTTTGCGATTCCGCAGTCAGATCCTTCGTGTGAAAGGAACTGCTCCATTTCACGCATGCTGTTTGTAAAAATTGAAGAAGACAATCCTTGCGGCACTCCGTTCTGCATTGCAATTGCCTCATCAATAGTTGAATATTTCATCACATACAGAATCGGTGCGAATGTTTCTTCCTGTACAATGTGATAATCATTCTTCGCTTCAATGATACACGGTTTCACATAGCAACCGCTTTCATATCCTTCGCCGCTAAGCACTCCGCCTTCTACGATTACTTTTCCGCCTTCTTTCTTCGCGTGTTCAATTGCGTTCAGATAATCTTCTGTTGCTTTCTTATCGATCAACGGTCCAACGTGATTATTGGAATCCAATGGATTTCCGATTTTCAATTGGCCATATGCATTCTTCAATACATTAATCGTTTTGTCGTAAACACTTTCGTGAACAATCAAACGACGGGTTGAAGTACAACGTTGTCCTGCTGTTCCTACTGCGCCAAAAACAGCTCCAACAAGGACCATGCTCAAATCTGCATGTTCAGATACGATAATCGCATTGTTCCCTCCTAATTCAAGAATTGATCTTCCGAAACGTTGTGCGGTTGCTGCAGCTACAATTCTTCCAATCCGTGTTGACCCTGTAAATGAAATCAAAGGAACACGTTTATCATTGTTCATCATGTCGCCAACCGGATTCCCGATGAGCACACAACTCACTCCTTCGGGAACATTATTTTCTTTCAACACAGAGGCAATAATATTCTGACATGCTACTGCGCACAATGGTGTCTTAGAAGAAGGTTTCCAAACGCACACGTCGCCGCAAACCCATGCAAGTGCAGCATTCCAGCTCCATACGGCTACAGGGAAATTGAAGGCAGAAATAATACCTACCACTCCAAGCGGATGATACTGCTCGTACATTCTATGCTTCGGGCGTTCGCTGTGCATGGTTAAACCATACAGCTGGCGCGACAATCCAACAGCGAAATCGCAGATGTCAATCATCTCCTGAACTTCGCCCAAACCTTCTTGCAATGATTTCCCCATTTCATACGAAACCAATTGTCCAAGTGGCTGTTTGAACTCGCGAAGTTTATCTCCAATCTGACGAACAACTTCCCCTCGCTTTGGAGCTGGAACCATTCGCCATACTTTGAATGCCTCAGTAGCCGCCTCCATTACTTTTGCGTAATCTTGTTCAGTTGCCTGGTTGGTGCTTCCAATAAACTGACCATCGGCAGGAGAATAAGAGTCTACTTTATTCCCTTTTGTGTTCCAGTGCATAGTTCCAGTGGAAGCTCCGAAATTTACTTCTGAGATACCAAGTTGTTTCAACGCTTTTGCGATTCCGAATTGATCTGTCATTACCTGAGTCATAGTCTATAATTTATTCGAGCTCAAAGGTAGAGAATTTACCTGCTGCGCACTGCTACTTTAGTAGTCGAATTGTGCTCGAAAAAATGTACATACTAACCAAAAATGAAGCATGCACGTGCTATTCCTAAGTACACTGCGGAACAAAGGCATCACTATCAGCGATCCTGGAAATAACACACCTGAAAAAGTGGTGAATGAGGCCGATTACTTTTTAGGAGTAATGGCTGTGGTAAATCGCGTGTAAACTGCTTTGGAAACGGACGTGAATGCACCTTCGATGATTTTCTTAGGCGTATTGACACTATTCGCAAATGAGCCTTTGCTTTTGCCCATGGCCACACGTTTACCCGTTAATGCATTGAAGATCGTCCAGTGTAATGCTGCACTTCTGTTGAATTCTGTGGCTCCAGCCGTATTCAATGGATCACTTCCCAAATCGTTTTGAATATCCATTTGGTTGAGGAAAATAACGTAATCGCAATTATAAATTTTACGCAAATGCTCCATGAGATTGGGACTGATGAGCACGGTATTCATGAACTTATCGCCCTCTTTTTCTTCCACCTGAATTTGCCCGTTCTTAATCCCCGTGGTTGTTTGTGCTGCTGCTCCTTTGATGTCTTTCTTTGGAGCTGGGGGATCAGGGTTCAGCGGCGCATTCACAGAAACATATTCTGTGGTAGTCACATTATAGGTGTACATCAGATCTACTTTCATCTTCGCAGTATCATCTAGCAATGTGACAACATTGTAAGCAGGAGAAAATGTTTTGCGGAATTGATCGCACATTCCTTTCCGGAGCGATTCCTGAATTTGATTGTAGTTCTGACCTGTTGTTGCGCTAATGCTGCGTGTTACATCAGAGCTCGCATTGAACATTTTCGGATACCATGGAATAACCAAAACTGTTGGTTTTCCATTGCCCGGTTTTGTTCCAGAAGTAGGTGCGCTATCCGTACGTGTAGTTGGTTGCGCCAACAATGCTCCGCTGAAGAAGCAGAACAAAAACAGTTGTAATATGCGCGAATACCTCATCGGACTTTATTTGATCAGGAAGCGATAAATATCGTTTCCGTTGGCCAGTACAAGTAACCCTAAAACAAGATACATGCCAATTGTTAAAGCGCGCTGCATAAACTTATCGCCTACCTTCTTGCCGGTAATCATTTCCCAAAGCACGAAGAGGATATATCCTCCGTCGAGAACAGGAATAGGCAAAAGATTCATGAAGGCAAGAACGATTGAAATAAATGCAGTAATTCCCCAGAACGCTTGCCAATCCCAATCGGAAGGGAAAGTGCTCGCGATACTTGCGAACCCTCCTACTTTAGAAGCTCCTGCTTTCGTAAACAGCAACCGCAATTGTTTTACGTAGCTACCCAGCACCTCTGTTGTTTTATTCCATCCACGGCCCCAAGAGGCGAAGAAACCATACTCCGCCGTTTTGTAATTGAGGTATTTATCGGGAGTAACTGTTACGGCTCCGAATTTTCCTTCTGCGCTTAATGTACAAGTTGCTTCCTTCCATTCTCCTTTGCGGTAATATCCAATTACGGCAGGCTTGCCTTTAGAACGCATAAATGCCTTCACAAATTGCTGGAAGTACGCCAAAGTATCGCCATTGAACGACATAAGGCTATCTCCTTTCATGAATCCTGCATCGTGTGCTGCACCATCGCCAAGAACACTATCGAGGACGAATGGAGTTTGCGCTTCAATCAGGTATTTTGCATCTGAAGCAACTACTTTCTCATCGAAACCTTTGCCAAGCGTCACATCAACTACTTTTCCATCGCGCTCAACTTGTACTGTTTTTGCATTGTCGATCACCATGGTCATTCCCACCATGCTCAAGCGCTCGATTTTTTTGTTGTCTACAGAAACAATTCTGTCTCCATCACGCAATCCTGCGTCAATGAGTACAGAATCTACTGCAACACCATATTTTGCTTCAGTGGTAGGCAGATATTGTTCGCCCCATGCCCAAAACATCATGCTGTAAATGATAATTCCGAGGAGAAAATTGACGGTGATACCGCCCGCGAGAATGATTAATCGCTGCCAAGGTTTCTTCGCGCGGAATTCGTCTGGTTGTGGTTCCTCGTTTGGTTTGTCGGGATCAGCCATCATGCCAGCGATATCTACATAACCACCGAATGGGAACCATCCGAGCCCATATTCTGTTTTCCCAATTTTCTTCTTGAACAAGGAGAACTTCAGCAAATTGCCGAATGGGAAGAGAAAGTCGAAAAACAGATAGAATTTATCTACACGCGCTTTAAACCAGCGTGCAGTGATATAATGACCGAATTCATGAAGAATGATCAGGAAAGAAAGACTGAGAAAAAACAGGGTGAATTTTACCACGGATCAGTTTAGTTTACACAAAGGGCAAAGATAGCGAATGCCCTCGAATGAAACAGAGAACATTTATCTCCGCTTGAAACGGGTAATAACCTCTTTCTGAGCATCGAGCAACTGAAGCAGGAGGTCTATTTCGTGCTTGAGACGGTCTATTTCCTGACGATAATACTCATTTGACCCGGGTTGACCCTTAGTAAATACGCCCGACTTTTCAAGAACGTCAGGCTCGTCACCGGTATTTGAAATTTCAAGGGCCTCATAGATCAGGCGCAGGGTCACGGCCGACGCTTCCCCTGTTTTTTCAATATGGGATATGAGAGGGCGGGTCTTACCTATTTTCTGTGCAAGATCCTCTTGTATCCAACCCCTCGCGACCCTCGCCAACTTGATTTTCCTGCCTACGTGCATACTAGTAAGGTACGCACGCATTTATTGACATGTTGTCAATTATTGTTTCTTTTTGTTAATTTCGCCAAGAATCATTGAATATATCTTAACTTTTTCGTTAATCTCAGGGAAGTTCAGTTTTTCTTTCACCACAACATCCTCCTCCCCGGGATTATTTGCCGATCGGAAAAATGCAATAAGCGCACTATTAGACTCCTCGAGTTTGGGCTGGCGTAAGTAAGTACTTGTTTTCAAGTAGACTGCACCAAATCAATTGAAAAATGACCATGACTCAAGTGGAAGATCTTAACCTCGGCAACGTATTTCATAACACCTGTCCCCTTTGTGAATCTCATTTACCGTTTCTGTTGTACGCAAAAGAGCAGCACTTCTCGACCACAATCGCTACTCCATATTTTTCACGCTCATTCACATATGCCGTTCAGTGTCCAGCCTGTGCACTTCACGTGCCAATCTCTAATGAAGAATTCACAAAGTTATTGCCTGTAGCAACGATTAACCACATGTGTGATACGGGTGCCATGACTAAGGAAGATGGCAATGCGCGAATTGTTGCTCTGGAAGATGAAGCGTATGCGCACATCAAACAGCGTCTGACTAAACTTCATGAAGAAATTAAGAGCTTAATCCCTTTTACGCAAAGCAAAAAAGATGCTGAGTTAAATGAGATCATCTCAATAAATCCTGCAGATAAAAACCCAGCGATTCACTTTGCCGCAAAAAGAGAGTTGCTCCAGCGAAACGGCAATTTGAACATCCAGCCATAGTGCACGCTTTGAGGATATGCATTTCATAACCGCGGTTATGAATTATGTTTTGTCAAAACAATGTCTGCACGACTTCTTTATTGGATAAGAAAGTCCAAGCGACAATTCGTGTGGTCAAGATCTTCATGGCTCATTCACTTAGATGATTTCTACCCAGTGGACTTTGTATGATATCGAAAACCAAGTGAACCCAGTGTTGTATTATGTTGTACTTCGCGACGACAACAACACAGGAAACTTCCAACCGATCAGCAGTACCATTCCGGGATCTAACAGCACGTTTACTGATATCAACTGGAGCACTTATCCAAACGCGTCGTATCGTGTAGAAGTTATCTGGAGCATCAACTGCGTTCCTGCACGTTTGGATAACACCGGAAACTTCATGAGCGGATCAGTTTCTATGTCGAATATTAAGAACGCGCAAGGTCCGTTGAATACAAACACCTACACCCCAGAATACAACTGGAGCGTGTTCCCGAATCCTGCTACCGACAACATTATCGTAAAGACCACAACTGAAGGAAACAAAACAGTTGTATTGCGCGATGCAAGCGGTCGTCTTGTTCGTTCATGGAATGTAAACGGCACACAGGCGCAACTTTCACTGGAGGGTATTGCATACGGAGTTTACTTCCTGAGCATCGATGGCGAAGCGAACGCAGTGAAGAAAGTAATTAAGGAGTAACACAGTTCTTCACTCTGATTGTGACAAAGCCGCTTTTAAGAAGCGGCTTTGTTGTTTGTACCCAACTCCGCAACCTTCCATTATTTGGAAAATGTGCTTATGCGTACTATGTCTTGCTTTATAGATGAGTTTTCTATTCTACTTTTACGTGCAAACAAAACCCAATGCACAAATCTTTCATGTACTTCCGTAAACCTTTTCGTCTTCTCTCCACTGTAAGCATCATCTTCTCTCTGCTTGCTAATGTGGCCAATGCGCAAAGCGTTCCTGCATATTGCCTTTCCGATTGGGCCCAAGCTGGGCTACATCATCCTGCTCCCTCGTCTGCTACTGTTATTGATTTCTCACTGAACGGCGGAATTGGCAATGGCATAACACCAAACGATGCTGCGCTGCAAACTATTTTCTCTAGTGTGTCGGGTCACACAGTAGTGTATTTTCCCGCGGGAAATTACTTTTTCCAATCTGCAGTGAATCTTCCCGACAGTGTGATTCTGCGTGGAGCAGGCGCCGATGTTTCGGTGCTCACGTTTGACTTGAATGGAAGCGGAGCAAACCTTATTTCAATAAGTGGAAGTTCCACTGCTGTCACCACGACTCTCACAAACACCGCGGCGAGAAGAGATTCCATACTCACCGTGAGTGCTGCAAATGCTTTCGCACCTGGAGACTATATTTATCTGAGCGATGTAGACAGTTCCGTGGTTTTCTCTTCGTGGGCCTACGGTTCGAGCGGACAAGTAAACGTCATCGACAGCATTTCTGGAAACACGTTGTTTCTTCGTGATGCGTTGCGTAGAAATTATGTAATGGGACGCACTCCATCCATCAAGAAACTTCTCCCGGCTGCTCATTGCGGAATTGAATGTTTGAAAATTGATCGTCTTGATGCAACCGTCTCGCAAACCTCAGCGATTGCCATGACCTATGCACGTGACTGCTGGGTTAAGGCTGTTGAAAGCAACAACTGTAATTTCGCTCACGTTGAAATTTCTTGGTCTACAGATATCGAAATCTCTGGTTGCTACTTTCATCATGCATTTGCATATGGCGGTGGCGGACAAGGTTACGGCGTAGCCCTGCAATATGCAAGTGGAAATTGCCTAGTGACCAACAACTGCTTCAATCACCTCAGGCACTCCATGCTCTTCCAAGCAGGTGCCAATGGGAATGTTTCCTCATATAACTATTCAGTCGATCCTTATTGGACATCATTCCCTGCGAACAGTGCTGGAGATATTGTGATGCATGGAAATTACCCTTATTGCAATCTCGTAGAAGGAAATATTGCTCAAAACATTGTAGTAGATGCGTCGCATGGAATTAACGGGCCACACAACCTATTCTTCCGCAACAGAGCAGAATTGTATGGAATAATAATGAGTACGAATCCTCCCAGCGACAGCATGATTTATGTAGGAAATGAAGTCACCAATACTGGATTTCTCCTTGGCAATTATACGTTAACTGGTAATGGGAATTTCCAACATGGAAACATGATCCGCGGCACACTCACACCAGCAAATACAGGAACTCTTCCTGAAGAGTCGCTTTATCTTACTGCTCCCACAACGTGGATGAATGGTTGGCCAGGAATTGGTGTGGCGTATCCATACAACACAGGGACAATTCCCGCTAAAACAAGATTCACGAGTCAGGTGTACACAGATTGTAATGCGGTAATGACACTGGTCAACAACACGAATGCACCGCAATTTTCTGCTGCCCCATCACCTTTCGATCAGAAAATTATCCTTAGAGGATTCTCTGGTAGCTGCGCCGTTGAAGTAATTGACTTAACTGGACGAGTAGTGTTCAATAGCTCTGTGCTTGCAGAAGAAGAAATTGATCTTTCATTCCTTACAGCAGGAGTCTATGTCTTGCGTGCCACTGGACAATCTGTTTCCTCTTCTACCCGGATAATCAAGCAGTAGCAGTAGGGCGCTTTTACTTTTGCAAACGTTCTATTCGTAAATAAACACTTCGACAAATGATCGGATGCTCCGCTTGCGAATAATCGAGTTGGTCTACAATAAGTAACCCATTTGAATACGATACAATCCGCTTCATTTCAAACTGACGGTAATCTGTCCCTGACCAAAAATTCTTCTGATAAACCTGTGTCAACAATAGATTAGTATCGTTTCTAAATATTGTTCCATTGAAATGCCCTTGAGAAAGCTGGACATCATGTCGAACTGTGTAATCGGGCTGCAAGGTCAATAAATGATTGGTAACTCCTGTATCGTATCGCATCACGTTGTAGTAACAACGAACGCAAGGCGGGGAGGCAAAAAAATTATTCATGTCACCCGACCGATCTACATTCTGAAGTAAAAGCCAATCATATTTTTTTAATGTGTCTGCAAAGTTCTGCGGGATAGTACTGATAGGCGAGGCAACAATGGAATCCTTGCTCAACGTTCTCGCAGATCCTGCGTTGTAGAGCGAACGGAAATACGTTGTATCGGGAATGACGTTTGATTCTTGCGCAAACATTTTCCACCCGGCAGCCAGAAATAGAAAAACGAACAGCGCGGGTTTCATTGCGAATAAATCAAATCAATGATGCAGCTTTGATACGCGCTTCTTTATCGCTTTCTACAAAATCTTCATAACGTAGATCTGTTTTCAACGCAACACTCATCATCGTTTTTTCTATCACTTCAGCAATGCGCAAGAAAGGAATGCGATCTTCCAAAAACGCAGCGACAGCAACTTCGTTTGCAGCGTTCATCACACACGCCGCGTTACCACCTGTTTTCATGGCGTCATATGCCAAGTCCAAACAACGAAAGGTTGTGCGATCGGGTTGTTCAAATGTGAGAGCCGGATACTTCAGAAAATCAAATCGCGGGAAATCAGATTTCATTCGCTTCGGATAACCGAATGCGTATTGTATCGGCAATTTCATGTCGGGTAATCCCATTTGTGCCTTCATCGATCCATCCTGAAACTGCACGATACTGTGAACTATGCTTTGCGGGTGAACTATTACATCTATTTGTTCAGGCTTCAAAGAAAAAAGCCACTTCGCCTCAATCACTTCCAATCCTTTGTTCATCAAGCTTGCAGAATCGATAGTGATTTTCGCGCCCATACTCCAGTTGGGATGTTTGAGAGCCTGTGCCTTTGTAACGGTGGCTAGATATTCTCGCGTCTTTCCGCGAAATGGTCCGCCAGAAGCAGTGAGGTATATTTTCTCTATTGGATTTTCAAATTCTCCAGCGAGACATTGAAATATTGCAGAGTGTTCTGAATCTACAGGATATAAATTCACCGCATGCTCCCGTGCTGTTTTTGTTACGAGTTCTCCTGCTACAACAAGCGTTTCTTTATTCGCCAATGCAATCTGCTTCCCTGCTTTAATTGCTGCTAAAGTCGATTTTAATCCTGCATAACCAACAATGGAAGCCAACACCATATCCACACTTTCCATCTGCACTACATCTGCAACGGCTTCTTCACCTCCATACACTTTAATGCCTTCGTCAAGCAATGCATCTTTTACTTTTGAGAGTTTGGATACATCGTTGATCACAACCACATTCGGACGAAACTTCAGTGCTTGTTCAATCAATAAATCGGCATTACTTCCTGCAGTAAGAATCTCTACTGAAAATTCTTCGGGATGTGCGGAGATTACGTCAAGAGCCTGCGTTCCTATTGAACCGGTTGAGCCGAGAATGGCGATATGTTTTTGTTGTGAATTCACGTGGTAAAGATAGTTACAGTTACGGGTTTCGGGTCAATGCAGATTTGAACATTGTTCATTGAACATTTGACATTGAACATTAAAAAAATGATCAATACTCAATGTTGAGCCATCAATGAACACGCCCGAACGGTTCACAGTGAATTCATGACAGCGAACTCCTCAAAACACCACATACTCTTGCGGATCCACCGGTGCGCCGTTGTACCAAATTTCAAAATGTACATGTGGGCCAGTAGAATGCTCACCCGAATTTCCAATAATGGCAATGGGCTCGCCCGCTTTTACAAACTGCCCCGTTTTCTTCAACAATGCAGCGTTGTGCTTGTAAACTGAAATGAGATTATTCGAGTGCTGAATTTGTATTACGTATCCATCTTCCGGATTCCATCCCGATGAAATGACCGTTCCGTCCAGCGTAGCTTTTACGGGTTCATTTTCACTGGCAGCAACGTCCACTCCGAAGTGCTCTTCCGCAAGATTAAATGAACTGGTCACAGATCCTTTCACTGGAGCGAAGAAGAAATATCCGCTAATGCCGGTTTTCTTTGTCACACCTAATGCAAGAGAATATTCATCGCCCGTTTCGATCTCATTGCGCAAAGCAGAATCTTCAGGTGAGCGGGAATAATCAAGATTATCGTACTTCTTCGTTGTGTCGGTTGGATTCTGAATGTTCACCGCAGTGTCGTTACCCCGTAAAATGTTGGTCAGGTTATCCAAATATTGCTGGCGCGCATTGGCCTCTGCTACCAGTGAATCTGTCTTTTCGGTTATGGCAATGAGATCTTCCTGCATGCCCACGTCTGCGTATCCGGGAATGTACTCGCGGATAGGTGTAAATGCAATCAGTACTACGACCAGTGTGGTCATCACAATTGTTATTGCCGACAGGGCAACCAATATCCCTAGAGGGGTCAGGGTAACCGAAACCCGCTCTTCGAACGTATCGTCATCCATCACCACCATCCGGTATCGAATACGGAGGCGTTCTTTTAGCGATCTCTTTTTATGTATGACTGAACTCATTTTTCGGAAGAATAACAAATATCCGGATTTCAAGCGGTTTTAAGGCAACCGGAGGGCAAATAACACGTCTTCAGTTCAGTTATTACGCTATTTTTGTCTTCCTGACGTTAGTGCAACTCAAAACCCGCATTGGCTGTCAGGTCAGTTATATATTGTGAAACACTCTGTCAAATCATACCATATTGCTCTGGTTTTGTTGGCTGCTGCAGTTGTTGCGGCCTGCTCTACCACCAAGAATACTTTCGTAACACGTACGTACCACAATCTGACTGCTCGCTACAATGGCTACTTCTACGCCAAAGAAAGCATGAAAGACGCGGCTGATAAGATTGAAAAATCGTACGAAGACGACTATACACAGCTCTTGCCCATCTTCCGCATTCCAAATACCCCTTCGTCAAAAGCATGTTATACCGACCTCGAGAAAGCAATCAAAAAAGCAACCCTCGTTATTGAACGACACGCCATCACTAACAAAAGCGGAGTCGAAATTGCAGGAACAGTAAAATGGACCGACGAGAACTATCTCATTATTGGACAAGCGCATTACTACAAGCAAGAATTTATTCCCGCCCTCGAGATTTTCGATTACGTCATCAATAAATACCCGAAAGATCCTTCGCAGAATATTGCGATCATGTGGAAGGCGCGCACGCTCATTCAGCTTGGCGATTACACACAGGCAGAAGGCCAATTGGACGTGGTAGCGAACGATAAGAACATTACTGCGAAACAACAGGCGGAAGTAAAAGCAACGTATGCCGATTTGTACATACATACAGGCAATTACCCGAATGCTATCAAATACCTCGAAGAGGCGATTCCACTCACGAAAGGGAAAAAACTCCGCGCGCGTTACACGTATATCCTCGCACAGTTATATGAACTTACTGGCGACAACAAGAAAGCTGCAGAAAAGTTCGGAGCTGTAATCGGTCTTAATCCGAAATACGACATGCTCTTCAATGCCAAACTGAATCGCTCACGCCTTGGTGCATATAGCTCAACTAATCGAAATGCTTCGCGCAGAGAGCTTGAAAAAATGCTTGCCGATGAAAAGAACAAAGAATATCAAGACCAGATTTATTACACACTTGCGCAGTTAGAACAATCTGGGAACAACAAGGACGGTGCTGTAAATTATTACAAGCTATCTGTTGCCAGCAGCTTTGGAAATAACAAGCAAAAAGCATTGTCGTTTCTCGCTTTGGGCGATATCTATTTTAACGATCAGAATTACAAACAAGCAGGTGCCTATTACGACAGCACCATGATGTTCTTGCCGAAGGAATTCAAAGGATATAATGCAATCAGCGATAAACGGAAGAACTTAGGCAACTTGGTAAAATACCTCAACATTGTTGCTAATGAAGATAGTTTGCAGCGTGTGGTGAATATTTATGGAGGGGACACAACTACACTCTACGCGTATATCGACAAAAAAATCGCTGATGCGAAGAAAGAAGAAGAGCGCAAAAAACAAGAGCTGGAAGAGCGCATGAACAGCGGCGGCGGTGGGCCGAATGCTCTGAATCCAAATCAACAACAAAACAACAATCAAAACAACCAGGCTGGGCAATGGTATTTCTACAACCCAAGTACTGTTGGCTTTGGCGTGAATGAATTTACCCGCAAATGGGGCAATCGCAAACTGGAAGACAACTGGCGCCGCGGCAATAAAGAAACGATGGTAGAAGAAGATGGCCCAGAGACAAAAGATACCGCAAAAGCTGGTGCTGCAAAAGCATCGAGCAATCAATCGCGCGATTTTTACCTGAAGGATCTTCCGTTGACCAAAGAAAAGCTAGACAAGTCGAACGAAGCCGTTGCTGATGCATTGTATAATCTTGGATCGATATACAAAGATCAAATGAACAACCTGCCGAAAGCAACAGAAACATATGAGAGCTTGTGCAGCAGATATCCTTCGCATAAATACGCGTTGCCTTCTCACTTCCAATTGTTCCGAATCTATCAAAAGTCCGGAAACAAAGTGAAAGAGAAAGAGCACAGTGATTATATCTGCAAAAACTTCCCAACGAGCGATTATTGCCAACTCATTACGAATCCAGAGCACGAGTCGCAAGTTATGGCCGAGCGCGAAAAAGTACGCACATACTACGATTCCACTTACGTGCAGTATTCGAAGCGAAATTATCCGCAGGTTGTGGCGCGTTGCAATTATGCCGATTCTACCTTTGGAACAAAACACGAACACGCTGCGAAATTTGCTTACCTCCGTGCGCTAAGTTTAGGTAAAACACAAGGCACTCCGCAAATGGAAACAGCTCTTGTGAAGGTGATCGAAATGTATCCGAAAGATCCGATCAAACCGCAGGCACAGAGCATGCTGGACTTCATTCGCAAGACAAATAACGGAGGTGCCAATACCACCACTCCTGATTCAGCATCTAACGCTGCGAAGTCGTATTCTTCCAAAGCAAACGTGGAGTTCCAGTATATGGTCATCGTCCAAACTGGTAAAGGCGATATCAATAAATTCAAAGCAGCACTCTCCGACTTTAATACAGGAAGCTACGCCTCACAAGGCCTTTCAATCAGCACGCTTGTATTGGATCCTGCACACCAATTGGTGATGGTAAAAAAATTCAAGGATCAGGCCGCTTCAATGGATTACTACAACAATCTGAAGTCGCACCCTGACATCTTTGCGTGGCTCGGCGCTGGAAACTATCAGGCAATGGTCATCTCCACCGAAAACTTCCCACTCTTCCTCAAAAACAAGGACGCAATGGGCTACAAAAAGTTCTTCGATGATACAATCCTCAATAAGAAATAGAGGTTGCAGTCCTTTTCAAGCCTCAGTTTTTGTAGATATCAACACCCCGTCGATAACTTCATTTGCCTCATTCACAGGCTTTAGTAACTTTACGGAAATACTTGGCTCATGTTCAACAACAAAAACAACTCCATTATGCGAAATGCAACTCCCGATTCAGGAACAGTAAATATCATCGGCTCAGGAACTAGTATTGAAGGTGATGTTGTATCAGGTGGAGATATTCGCATCGATGGAAATCTGAAAGGAACCATTCGTACACGTGGTAAATTGGTTGTTGGACCTACCGGAACTATCGACGGTGAAGTAACTTGCCAAAATGCCGATGTTTCAGGAAGCATTCGTGGTAAAGTAAGCGTAACTGAATTGCTTTCTCTGAAAAGCTCGGCGAAGATTAATGGTGAAATTACCACCGGTAAACTGGCTATTGAACCGGGCGCCGACTTCTCCGGATCATGCAGCATGGGCGGTGTAGTTAAAGACATCCAACATGAGCAGCAAGAGTCAAAACTCGCCGAAAAAACAGCCTAGTGATTTTGCCAAGTACGGCAGCATGGCCACGTATATGGCTGTGATTATTGGTGCCGGAACTTTGGGCGGGCGTTGGCTCGACAATCACTTCCCGATCAGCGAAAAAATTCCCGTTTTTACACTCGTACTTTCCTTGCTCTCTGTATTTGCAGCAATGTGGTATTTCATTCGCGATTTTGTGAAGAAGAAGTAATTCGATAAGCCTGCATTCCAGTGCAAATCTGCGCTTCTCCTTTTCACTCACATAGGTTCTTCTGGACGACAATTTTATTCTAACTCGCTTGGCAATTAACACACAAAAACACATGAAATCAACCCTACTCTTTCTCGCTCTTGCCACTGGATTAACCATCACTGCGCGCGACATTGACTCTTCTCCACTCGTCTCGAAAAAAGTGATTTGCAAACCTGTTTTGCATCTCAATTCTTCTTCGCCCGATAATCAGAAATTCTACGATGATGCCAAGAATGGGCGTGCGCTAACTTTTGGCTACTTCGATTTTGATTCGGATCGTCTAAATAATTATCTCGATGTAACCAGTAGTGTCAATTCCAAATTCGATACTCACTACATGGGAATTTCATTGGACAATTACACCAACAATGGGAAACACTATGATGCCATTACTGGCTTGTCGTTCTTGATTCCGCAAACTGTAACTGCAGGACCAAACGATTCACTGCAAATGAGATTAGGCGGATGGCATTTGACCACAAGTATGTTCGGCTACGATATTATTCCTGGAGAAATTCTAACGTTGGCCGTGGCGCCCGCAGTCTCTTGGGGAAATCTCAAAATGCGCAGAGAAGTTGCGGGTGAAGAAACGAAGTACAAAAATCCATTTGTTGCACCAGGCGGTCGCGCAGAATTCAGAATTACTATTGGCAAGTTTTCTATTGGAGCACGTGCAACATATCGCTATGATTTAACGCACTCACTCTGGAAAAGAAAAGACGACAACATGCCGCTTCTTCCATCGTACAAGAATAATGGATTCGCATACTTTGGCTACATCGGCTTATCGATGTAAGTAGCTCTATTCATTCTATATTTGCGTCATGAACGCATTTCAGCGCTTCGGCGTTACCTATTTACTGTTTCTGATTATAGTTGCCGCCACACAGTTTGCGTTTAATCTGTATGCTCCAGCTCATATGATCCATAAATTGGCATGGGTAGTATTTGGAGTTGTAGCTGGAATTACCGGGGCGCTACACTTTTATTTGTTGTACGCTTCTGGCAAAGATCCAAAAGCATTCGTCCGTAGTTTCATGGCTACCAACACATTAAAGATTTTTATCTACCTCGGGTTTCTTGTAGTTTACGTGCTTTTCGACAAAACCGGAGCAGCGGCATTTATTGGGCATTTTGCAGCTTACTACCTGATTTTCACGGTTTTCGAAGTTACTTTGCTCTACAAGTACCTCCTACCGAAACAAAAATAATTTCGACCTACTGTATTTCAGCACTTTAGCGTTTCTAACGAAAGTTTGCCTCCATTTTTTCGGGTTGGTGAAAAATAAGTCGACGAGTTGCATAAAATACCTGATCAGGATTCTTCATTACGCCAATGATAATGATTAAATTTGCGCCCGAATTCACAGTATTAGCTGAGAATTAACGTTAAAGACTTAATTATCAATGCGTTCCAAAGTACTCTTTTCGCGTATTGCCCTTTTTATCGGCGCTTTGCTCATTCCGACGCTCGGATTTGCATACGATCCCGACACTCACGGTGGTGGCAACGATTCAACTCACACTGAAGAAGCACACGCCGCTCCCGCTGCTGAGCATGAAGGTGGTTTTGATCCTGGTCACATGATCATGGAGCACGTTTCTGATGCACACGACTGGCACATTGCAGGTCACGTGCACATTCCTCTTCCTGTTATTGTAAAAACAGACAAAGGAATTGAAGTGTTTTCTTCTTCACACTTCATCAATCACGAAACACACGCTGCACAATCATACACTGGCGGAAACTATACGTACAAAATTGTAGAAGGCAAAGTAGTTGTTTGGGACAACCTTGCACAAGCGGAAAATGAAACTGCAACCGCAACACTCATCGATTTTTCTATCACGAAGAACGTTGCGAGTATGTTTGTTGTTGCATTTGCATTATGCTTTGTATTCCTAAGCATTGCAAAAGCGTACAAGCGTGCGCCAGGTTCTGCTCCACGCGGAATGCAGTCGTTCTTCGAACCAATTATCATGTTTGTACGCGATGATCTTGCAAAGCCAAGCATCGGTCCCAAGTACGAAAAATTCATGCCTTACCTACTCACTGGATTTTTCTTCATCTGGTTCAGTAACATGCTTGGTTTGATTCCGGTTATTCCGGGAGGTGCAAACCTTACAGGCAGTATTTCTGTTGCAGTAGTATTGGCAACGTTCACATTTATCATCACCACTATCAACGGAAACGGTCACTACTGGCGTCACATTTTCGCAATGCCAGGTGTTCCTGTTTGGGTATTGATTATCCTTACTCCGATCGAAATTCTCGGCGTATTCCTTCGTCCGTTCGTATTAATGATTCGTTTGTTTGCGAACATCACTGCAGGTCACATCATCGCACTCGCATTCTTCGGATTGATTTTCATCTTCAGTAAGAACGGAGAAAATACCGGAACAGGTGTTGGTGTCGGAATTGCTTCATGGCTGTTCACCACATTCATGTTCTTCCTGGAATTGCTTGTAGCCTTTATTCAAGCGTATGTATTTACTCTTCTTTCTGCAATCTATTTTGGATCTGCAGTAGAAGAACATCACCACATCGCGGAAGACTTCGATGGTAAACCCAACGTAGAACACGCACACTAACTCGTATTTGTTTAACCTAAATATATAAATCAAATGATGTCAAACATTCTTCTAGAAGCAGCTTCAACCGGACACGGTATTGCTGCTCTTGGTGCAGGTGTTGCTGCTCTCGGTGCCGGTGTAGGTATCGGTCGTATCGGAGGCAGTGCTCTTGAAGCTATCGCTCGTCAGCCAGAAGCTGCAGGTGATATCCGCGCTAACATGATTCTTACTGCCGCTCTCGTTGAAGGTGCTGCTTTCTTCGCGATGGTAATCGGTCTTCTTGTTACATTCATCGTGTAATAAGAATCCAGAATCAAAACATCCCGGAACACTTTACGGTTGGTAACGTGTTCCGGTAGTTTTAAAAATCGTTCGCTTCGGCGAACATCAATGATAGAACAGAAATAAACACGTACGGTTATGCCTAAAGTACTAGCAAGTATTGTTTCCTTCGACTACGGTCTGATTTTCTGGATGAGTCTCACCTTCCTTACGGTGTTATTTATCCTCGCAAAATTCGCTTGGAAGCCGATCATGAAAGCCATCAAAGAGCGCGAAACCTCTATTGAAAACGCTTTGAAATCTGCTGAAAACGCGAAAGCGGAGATGAATAGTCTCAAAGCAGAGAATGAAAAAATTCTTCAGGAAGCTCGCAACGAGCGCGATCGTATGATCAAAGAAGCGCGTGAAATCCGCGAGTCAATGATCTCCGAAGCGAAGGAAAAAGCGAAATCAGAAGGTGAGAAAATGATCACTACTGCGCGCGAAAGCATTCAGAACGAGAAAATGGCTGCAATCACCGACCTTAAAAATCAGGTGGCTCAGTTGTCAATAGACATCGCTGAAAAAATTCTTGCCCGCGAACTTTCTGCTGAAAACAAACAGAAAGAATTGCTCGGCGATTTGCTGAAAGAAGTTAAGCTCAACTAAGCCATGGCAGAATCAAGAGTTGCACATCGCTACGCAAAATCACTGATCGATCTTTCTCTGGAAAAGGGACAGCTCGAACAAGTGAGTGAAGATATGCGTCTGGTTTTGGAAACCATTCGCTCTAACCGCGAACTCTCTGTGGTATTACGCAGCCCGGTAATCAAAACCGACAAGAAGCAGGAAATCATGAAAGCGATTTTCGGCGGACAAATCGGCGTGATCACTACAGAATTCGTTGAAATCATTACTCGCAAACGTCGTGAAGGCGAATTGGAAGCAATTGCTGAGGCATTTGTTTTCCAATACCGCAAACACAAACAGATCTTAACCGCCGTTATTACTACAGCGCAAGGTCTCGACGAAAAGTTGCGTGCGCAAGTAATGGACATCGTGAAAAAATCATCAGGCGGAAATTCTGTTGAGTTGGTTGAGAAGACCGACAAAGAATTGCTTGGTGGTTTCATTCTCCGCATCGGCGATAATCAGGTGGATGCATCCGTTATTCGTCAGATCAGAAATCTGGAAAGAAGTTTCAGTGAAAACCCATATGTAAAAGAGTACTAGTGCGAAGCCCGAACAATGGCTCCGAACATCAAACTTATAACTAAAGTAAAATGGCAGAAGTAAAACCAGCGGAAGTATCCGCAATCCTCAGACAGCAACTTGCAGGATTCAAGTCGGCTAAAGAACTTGAAGAAGTTGGATCCGTTCTCCAGGTAGGTGACGGTATCGCACGTATTTACGGACTCTCTAACGTAGGTTACGGTGAGCTCATCGAGTTCGAAAACGGACTCCAGGGTATCGCTCTTAACCTTGAAGAAGATAACGTTGGTGCCGTATTGTTGGGTACTTCTAACGACATCCGTGAAGGTTCAAGTGTAAAACGTACAGGTCGCATTGCATCTATTAACGTAGGTGAAGGAATGTTGGGTCGTGTTGTTGATACACTCGGAAATCCAATTGATGGTAAAGGCCCTATCCAAGGTCAGACTTACGAAATGCCATTGGAGCGTAAAGCACCTGGTGTAATTTACCGTCAGCCGGTAAACGAGCCGCTTCAAACCGGTATCAAAGCGATTGACGCAATGATTCCGATTGGTCGTGGTCAGCGTGAGTTGGTTATCGGTGACCGTCAGACAGGTAAAACTGCTGTGTGTATCGATACCATCATCAACCAGAAAGAATTCTACGAAGCAGGAAATCCTGTATTCTGTATTTATGTTGCAATCGGACAAAAAGGTTCTACCGTTGCCAACGTTGTTCGCGTACTTGAAGAGAACGGTGCAATGGCTTACACTTGCGTAGTTGCTGCTACTGCATCTGATCCAGCACCAATGCAGTTCTACGCTCCAATGGCGGGTGCTGCAATCGGGGAATTCTTCCGCGATACCGGACGTCCTGCATTGATCGTATTTGATGACCTTTCTAAGCAAGCTGTTGCTTACCGTGAGGTGTCACTGTTGCTTCGCCGCCCTCCAGGACGTGAGGCGTACCCTGGTGACGTATTCTATCTTCACTCACGTATCCTTGAACGTGCAGCGAAAGTGAATGCTTCTGATGAAGTAGCGCGCGAAATGAACGACCTTCCTGAGTCAATCAAGCACCTTGTTAAAGGTGGTGGTTCACTCACTGCACTTCCGATCATCGAAACACAAGCAGGTGACGTATCTGCTTATATTCCTACTAACGTAATTTCAATTACAGACGGTCAGATCTTCCTTGAGTCGAACTTGTTTAACGCAGGTGTTCGTCCGGCGATCAACGTTGGTATCTCTGTATCACGTGTAGGTGGTAACGCACAGATCAAGTCGATGAAGAAAGTAGCGGGTACATTGAAACTCGATCAGGCACAGTTCCGCGAATTGGAAGCGTTCTCGAAATTCGGTTCTGACCTTGATGCCGCTACAAAATCAGTTATCGACAAAGGTTCACGTAACGTTGAAATTCTGAAACAGCCGCAGTTCACTCCTTTCCGTGTAGAAGATCAAGTTGCGATCATTTACCTCGGAACAAAAGGTTTGTTGCGTGAAGTTCCTGTAGATAAAGTTCGTGAGTTCGAAGCTGACTTCCTCGTTTACATGCGCACAAAGCACGCTAACGTTCTTGCAGATTTGAAAGCAGGGAAATTTGATGATTCGTTGACTTCTGTTTTGGAAGCTGCAGCGAAAGATCTTTCTGCTAAATACAAGAAGTAACAGTTCAAATATTCAAATACCAACACGTAAACGGAGTCGTTAGAAAGGCAGTTTGTGTTTTCAGATTCCGCGAATACGATTGGGATTTAGTCAATTGAATTTTTATTAAAATAAGATGCCAAGTTTAAAAGAAGTACGAAACCGGATTACCTCAGTATCCTCTACATCGCAGATCACTTCCGCGATGAAGATGGTTTCTGCAGCGAAACTTCGTCGTGCACAGGATGCAGTTACCCAAATGCGTCCTTATGCCAACAAGCTTCGCGAGATCCTAGAGAATCTGAGCGCAAGTCTCGACAGCAGCGAAGGTGTTTACTCACGTAACCGCGAAGTGAAGAAGTTGTTGGTAATCGTTATTACCTCCAACCGCGGATTGTGCGGAGGATTCAACGCATCTGTGATTAAGAAAGTTGCTGCCGATATCCGTGGCAATTACGCAAACGCTCAGGTTTCTTATCTGGCAATCGGCAAAAAAGGAAATGATTTCTTCCGTCGTAGCAAATACACAGAAGCGTTTCCTGAAATGAATAACCTGAATGAACTTTTTGACGGAATGACATACGCGAAAACAGCTCCGGTTGCAGAGCGCGTCATGAAGTCATTTGCGGATGGCGAATTTGACAAGGTAGTTTTGTATTACAACCAGTTCAAAAACGCAGCCGTTCAGGTTACACAGGCAGAACAGTTCCTTCCGGTTGTTCCAACCAAGGGAGCGTCAAAAAATGCAAAAGCAGACTACTTCTTCGAACCGAAGAAAGAAGAAATTCTTCTCGATCTTATCCCGCGTTCATTGAAAACTCAGTTGTACAAAGGCATGCTCGATTCATTTGCTTCTGAACACGGAGCACGTATGACAGCGATGCACAAAGCAACAGACAACGCGAAAGAATTGCTCAAGAACCTGCGTATTACTTACAACAAAGCACGTCAGACTGCGATCACCAACGAAATTTTGGAGATTGTAGGTGGAGCAGAAGCTCTGAAAGGGTAATTAGCAGATCAGTATACTTGAAACGCCTCATCCTAACAGATGGGGCGTTTTGTTTTGAATTAGAACAATGATCAATTCATCACGCCGCACTACATTTCTTCAAGAGCTATAGAACTATAAATCTCTTTCAATGGGAGATTATAGACTCAATTAACAGTGTACATTATCCATAAAGCCACGGAAATTATTTTGTACATTTCAGTAAACAAACACTTTCCCAATGCAGTCGAAAGCAACAACACCGGATGAATACTTCGCGGGCCTACCCGAAGAACGTCAGCCGGCGATGAATGAATTGCGTAAAGTCATCAAGAAAAATCTCCCGAAAGGTTTTATAGAAGCAATGTCGTATGGAATGGTTGGTTACGTGGTACCGCATTCACTTTATCCCGATGGATATCATTGCGATCCGAAGTTACCTCTTCCCTTTCTCAGTGTTGCCTCACAAAAGAATTTCATTGCCGTGTATCACATGGGAATTTATGCTGACCCGAAATTGATGAAATGGTTTACGGATGAATTTGCAAAGCAAAGCAAGGCCAAATTAGATATGGGCAAGAGTTGCATTCGATTCAAAAAACCGGATCAGATTCCATTCAAATTAATAGGGGAACTGGCAGCGAAATTGACTCCTCAGGATTGGATTGAACGTTACAAGAAAGCATTCAATAAATAAGACCCCACTCTATCGGCAGACCGACGGTAGAGTAATGTACTTCCCGTTTGTAAGGATAAAATATTGGCCATTCAGTGAGCTGTCCTTCATTACATCCCATCTTCGAAATAGAAATTCATCAGTACCAAGTCCGGTTGCGTTATTCCCTTCGGTCATGTCTTCAGGAATGGCAATAGACAAACTCCGTTGAGGATTTATTGCTGAAGAGCGAAGCAAAGTTTCCATTACGTACGACCAGTCAGCCCAGGAGTAACAAGTGCGAAAATCATAGTCATTCATAACAAACTTACCTCCTTCGGCAGACGATGCAACAGCAATCAAATGCTCTGTTTGATATGTGCGAGCGAGATACATATGTCCTATATGAGCAAATCGCGCCATTCTCCAACCAACAACCATGAACATTGCAAACACGATAAACGATCGACTGAATTGCAATTCACGGCATAAAGTAAACAGAAAAGGAATCAGCACAATCGGGATGAGCGGAAGGTACATTCGTTCGAAATAAGGCGTAAGCACAGGATCATTTTCGTGTGTAAAATTTACCACCAGTATGTGACCAAAGAAAAACAGGATCACAAGAACCAATTGGATTTTCATTTTGCGCACGAATAGAAAAATGCACGTGCAAACAAGGAGCAACAATGGAACAGTGTACCAAGTAGAGAAAAACACAAGTAATTTCCCATAGTACGAAATATGATACAGTTGCTTGTACGCAGTGTTCCACTCAGCAGTAACCAATGCCATTTTACCTGCTTCATACTCCGTCAGCATCAGCTTTTTTGCAACGTACCAGCTTGCAATTACCAACGCAGAAACAATGAGCAGTCGCAAATCAAACTTGTGTCGCTCAAACGATGAATACAGCAAAACAAAAATGATTGGAATCGGCAAAAGCGGATGAGCAAACAGTGCTGTACAAAGAATACCTGCGAAAAGAATAATATCAATGATCGATGAGACCCGTTCATTGATGATGTGAGCATACAAGAGTAATACTAATGGAATTCCATAGTAAATCTCGTACATCGGAATAAACTGGATATGCAATACTCCCAGAACGGATGTAAGAATGATTCCGATTGCAGCGCGTTTATCCTTAAGAAAGCGAACAGCATACAGAAACAATCCGAAGAACCAGAGAACAGGATTGAGCGAGTTCAGAATAAAAGTCGTGTTGAGTGAAGCTCCGACTTTTACTCCAAGCCATGCAAGTAGTTGTGAGAAAATCAAGATGTATCGTTGATGTTCTATTCTGAAATTTTCAGACTGCACAACATGAAGCAAGTAATGTGCACCATCGGCCTGGAAACGTTCCTTTGCAAACACAACTGCAAATACAGTCATGAGTGCGAAGAACAGAAAAGTCCATCGGGTGAATGTATCTTGAAATGCTCTTCTCAACAAGTGATCAGGAAAGTTTGTCGGTGAGAATTTTGACTTCTATTGCAGGGGCAATCTTCTCGTAAAGGATATTGTAAACACAGTTAGTAATCGGCATGTCTGCATTATACTTCTGATTGATCTCGTGAATACATTTCACCGCATAATAACCTTCGGCAATCATATTCATTTCCAACTGCGCCATTTTCACTGAATAGCCTTTGCCGATCATTGCTCCGAACATTCGGTTTCTGCTAAACTGTGAGTACGCTGTTACGAGTAAGTCTCCGAGATAAGCGGAACTCTTGATGTCGCGATCGATCGGGTGAACCACATCTACAAATCTGGAAATTTCCTGGATGGCATTTGAAATTAATACGGCTTGAAAATTATCTCCGTATCCGAGTCCGTGACAAATTCCGCTGGCAATGGCCACAACGTTTTTCAAAACCGCAGAAAGTTCTGTTCCGTAAATATCATCCGATACGGTAACACGAATAAAGCGACATGCTAATCGATCAGCAATATCCTGTGCATACGCCGCTGTTTGTGATGCAACAGTGAGATACGACAATTTCTCAAGCGCAACTTCCTCCGCATGACAAGGTCCTGTGATCACTCCAATATGCGAATAAGGAACGTCAAATTGCTGATTGAAATATTCGCCAATGATAAGATTCGGTCCTGGAACAATTCCTTTGATTGCAGAGAAAACAATTTTGTTTTTGAAGTTCTCTGCTGTCAATCCTGAAAGTGATTCCGCAAGAAATGCAGAAGGCACAGCCATGATGATCAAATCGTTCTCTGCAGTTACCTCCTCAATCGAATTACTCAATTGAAGTTTGTTCACATCAAACTCAACCGAACTTAAATATTTCGGATTGTGTTTGAACTTACGGATGTACTCTGTATGCTCCGAGTTGCGTATCCACCAAGAAATTTTTTCTCCTTCTGCCAAACCATTGCACAGCATTTTTACAATAGCTGTGGCCCAACTTCCACCTCCAATTACCGCGATCTTCTTTTTCATGATTTACGAAAATACGGGTTTATTCATAATCAGGACGAATACCGTAAATGCCGCGGTGTCCTTCGCGGGTGGTGAATCGAATAGAGCCTACATATAACGGAACAAGGTTCGGCGTAAAAACATATGCCCTGATTGAGTCTGTGGGATGCAAGTCAATTGCCGGTCGTTGCGCGAAATGCATGATTTGCCAGTTGGTGCCGGTTGTGTCAAGCTGTTTAGTTGAAGAAGATCCAGTCCACAAAAGTTGCTTGCCGTCTCGTATGTATTCTACAACCAAAACTGCTTCAGAACGAGGATTCTCCAGTTTGATAACGCACTCCAATACAATTTCATTGTCCGGATTATGTAATACACTACCGACACTAGTGTTAAACACTGGCGTAAACTGGTGAGTACTGCCTAAGGAAATCAAGTGCATTATCGCAAATCTGTCAGAAGGAACAAACGGACTTCCATTCAACTCGCTCCTTTTCTCAATGAAATTCGGAGAACCGGTCCATGTGCCATAAGTTGAGTTCGTCCTTTTTTCACTTAACGTTTGAAAGTCGAAAACCGAAGAATAAAAGATGCTATCACTCAAACATTCTGCTTCGGTACTTGCGTGCTTTTGAAAAACATACACTGCAGAATTAAACCACTCATGCTTTTCTTTCAAACATGGGAACTTCTCCGCAATAATATCTAAAGCAGCCGGATATGAATCGCGCGTGCTCCAGCCGTAAACAAAATAATCTGCAGTAGAGTTTTGTACAGCCTTCCGTAGTTGAAGCAGTTCATATCCGTCAAAGCCCAAATACGCATCATCAGATACATTGATCTTACGTTTGCACTTTCTATAGTAGTTGATGAAATACGGATCGTCAACATTGAACATCACATCTACCTTTTCATTTCCGTATGCGTTCTCCGCATTTTCATAAACCTCAACAATCTCTTTCAATCTTCCGAAATGATCCGTTAAACGGAATGGTTTGTGAACAGTGATGTACCACACCAAGGGTAACAGAATAATCATGCTGTATCTGTATGACCATACCGACTTTTCATCGTAGGGCAACCACGAAAACAAAAGCATGAATAGAAAAGGGAAACTGAAAAGTAAAACCGAATGTTGAAGAACCGGATTCACATAGATAGAATAATAATATCCTGTAAGCAGTGGAATAATCCACAACAAAAACATTGCGAATTGCAGCTTATTTGTTCTACGGCTATTGAACAACAAACCTATAGACGCGAAACTCAATACTGCAATCAATATTCCCACTGAAGAATTGAAGACGTAGAAGAAATGCGCTCCGAAAAATTCAGGTGTTGGTGGACCAAGCCATCCTCCGGGCCCTCCCACTCCTCCTATTCCCAATTGTGAAATAGTAAACGACAGATGTGGAATGAATAAGAGAACCGCACACAATGCACTTAACACGTATACTTGTCTGTTTTGTTTGCTCACAAGAAACAATCCTGCAACTCCAAGTAGAAGCGTTGTATACAAACTGAAATAATGGGAATATGCCGCGCCGGCTCCTGCAATCGCAAATCCGACGATATGTTTCCAATTCACTTTTTTCTCCTCGCCAAAACGCGAAACGAAATAAGCGGCCAGCATGGTAAAAAACAATCCGGCTGCATATGGACGCGCCAACTGTGAGTAAATTATCGGAAACTGCAGGAATGCAAGTGCAGAGGCTGTAGCAAGTGCACATGCCACACCAAACCATCGACGCGCCGTTTGTCCTGCTAACCAGATGGAAGCTGTTCCCATCAAAACAAAAGGGAGCCGTATTGCGAATTCTGAATTGCCGAATAATTTTATCCAAAACCAAAGCAATACTTGAGTGAATGCAGGATGTCCATCAGGGCGTACACCACCTTCCAGCATTTCACCAAGAGAATTGAATTGAAGTCGCAGCAATGCGCTTACTTCATCAGCAGTAATAGATTCTGTTCCGAGGTGATTCAATCGCAACAACAATCCCGCTAGCGTGATTCCGCCGAGGTAGAAGAGAAATTTGTAATCACGGGATTGTGAATCCATTACTTCTTGTTCAAATGTCTATCGCTCCAAAATTGCCAGCTGTCTTGTCTCGATACGTTTTTCTTTTGTCACTTCGAGTGCTTGAAGAATGAAAGGGTATCGAGAAGCGACAAAGAAAAACACTCGACGTGACACCCAACTGTCTACTGTTTCTCCGGGCGCATCTGCGGGAAGAACAACACATCCTGAATAGAAACATTGTTCGTCATCAGCATAGCCAAACGATCAATTCCGATTCCGATTCCTGCTGTTGGCGGCATTCCGTATTCAAGCGCACGTAAGAAGTCGTGATCAATAAACATTGCTTCGTCATCACCACGCTCCATCAGTTTCACTTGCTCCTCGAAGCGCTCGCGCTGATCAATCGGATCATTCAACTCGCTATATGCATTCGCGATTTCTTTTCCGTTAATCATCAATTCGAAACGCTCAACAAGTCCAGGTTTGCTGCGGTGCTTCTTCGTTAACGGACTCATCTCAACAGGATAATCTGTAATGAAGGTCGGCTGGATGTATTTACCTTCGCACTTCTCTCCGAACAATTGATCGATCAATTTTCCGCGACCCATTGTTTTGTCGCAAGGCACATGCAATTGTTGACACGCTTCACGCAACTCCTCTTCCGTCATGTTTGTGACATCAACTCCCGTGTGTTCTTTGATTGCATCGTACAACGTTACGCGCTTGAAAGGCGCAGCAAAACTGATTTTCTGTTCTCCAACAGAAACTTCAGTGGTGTCGTGAAGTGCCAAAGCAACTTTCTCCAGCATCGTTTCGCACGTTTTCATCATCCACTCGTAATCCTTGTATGCGACATAGAACTCAAGTACCGTGAACTCAGGATTGTGTGTGCGATCCATTCCTTCGTTGCGGAAGTTGCGTGAAAATTCATACACACCATCAAAGCCACCAACGATCAATCGCTTCAGATATAATTCGTTTGCAATTCGCAAATAGAACGGAACGTCCAGTGCATTGTGGTGAGTAGCGAAAGGTCGCGCTGCAGCTCCACCGGGGATTGATTGTAATACCGGCGTATCTACTTCTAGAAGTCCGAGATTATTGAGTGACTCACGAATAGAGTTGATCATTTTCGTGCGCTTCACGAAAGTGTCTTTTACTGCAGGATTCACAATCAAATCAGCATAGCGCTGGCGATAGCGAAATTCAAGGTCGGTCACCTGATCGTGTGCATTGCCTTCTTCATCCACTTTCACAATAGGAAGCGGACGTAACGCTTTACTCAATAAACGCAACGCAGTAACGTGAATAGAAATTTCTCCTACCTGCGTAGTAAAAACATATCCTTCTACGCCGATAACATCACCGATATCGAGTAGTTTTTTGAAAACTGTATTGTATAGCTCTTTGTCTTCACCAGGGCAAATTTCATCGCGATTCACATAAAGTTGAATACGTCCGCTCGCATCCTGCAATTCTGCAAATGATGCTTTACCCATTACACGAACACCCATCAAGCGACCGGCAATAGTTACCGCCTTGTAGCTCGTTTTATCACGCTCATAGTTCTCCTTGATATCCTTTGCAGTAACATTCACTTTGAATTCCTCTGCAGGATAAGGTTCGATACCGAGCTGACGAAGCTGCTCTAATTTGTTACGGCGGATGATTTCCGGTTCGGAAAGGTGCTGACTCATAAGTGAAATTTGTGGTGCAAATGTAGGGAATAGACCCGAGAATTGAGACTCAAGAATAGGGAAACCGTTGTGCCTTGTTTTGTTTCAAGATTGTGCCTTGAAGTAATCCCAAACTACTTTCGCCTTTGCAGGTCCAATAACTTCTGCAATTTCCGATTCACTCTTCTCCTTCAACTGCTTTACGGACTTAAACTTTGAAAGCAGTTTTTTCGCCGTAACGTCACTGATATTAGGGATGTCTGTGAGTTCAGATTTTATTGTTCCCTTACTGCGCTTCTTGCGGTGATGCGTAATTCCAAATCGATGCGCCTCATCTCGAATCTGCTGTATTATTCGCAGCGATTCCGACTTTTTATCAAGATACAATGGAATCGGATCATCAGGATAATAGAGCTCTTCAAGTCGCTTTGCGATTCCGATCACCGCGAATTTTCCGCGTAAGCCGAGCGCATCAATACTTTCCATTGCCGCAGAGAGCTGGCCTTTTCCTCCATCAACAACAAGTAGTTGCGGAAACTCAAGACTCTCTTCAATCACGCGGCTATAACGACGATGAATCACTTCGCGCATGGTGGCAAAGTCATCCGGACCCACAACTGTTTTCACATTGAAGTGGCGGTACTCCTTTTTACTCGGACGACCATCACGAAAAACTGTCATTGCCGAAACAGCAAAATCTCCTTGAAAGTTTGAGTTATCAAAACACTCGATCAATCTCGGTTCTTCTGTAAGGCGAAGATCTTTCATCATGGTGGTCATGATGCGTTTCACATGTCGCTCCGGATCTGTGAGTGCATCTTGCTTCTGCTTTTCTTTCAGGTAATACTCAACATTTCGTTCACACAGCTCAATGAGTTTACGCTTATCTCCACGTTGCGGAACAGTGATTTCCACCCCGGGAATTTCGATCGGGAAATCAAACGGAATAATAATCTCCGAAGAATTACTCTGAAAACGTTCGCGCAATTCGATGATCGCGAGACCGAGTAAGTCTTCATCACTCTCTTCAATTTTTTTCTTCAACTCAATTGTATGACCTTGGATAATTGCGCCATCAATCACACGAAAAAAGCTGACGTATGCGGCTTTTTCATCCGAGCGAAATGCGAAAACATCGACGTTAGTGATTGACGAGCTAACTACAGTGCTTCGTGCCTGATAGCTTTCCAAGGCGACCAAATTCTCTTTTACTTCCTGCGCACGTTCAAACTGCATGCTTGCAACACACTCCTGTATTTCCTGTTTCAATTGCCGTATTACAACAGAAACATTTCCTTTGACCAAGTCTTTGATCTTCGCAATCGCGGCATCGTAATTTTCCTGCGTTTGCAAATTTTCGCAAGGACCAAGACAGTTTCCTATGTGATATTCCAAACACACCTTAAACTTTTTGGCTTCAATATTCTCACGCGAAAGATTGAGATGGCAATTCCGCAACGGATACATTTTGCGCGCGAGATCTAACATCGCATACATCACTTTTACATTGGCAAAAGGTCCGAAGTACTGCGATCCGTCCTTAACCATGTAACGTGTATGAAAAACGCGAGGAAATCGCTCATTGGTGATGCAAATCCATGGAAATGTTTTATCGTCTTTGAGTCGAATGTTGTACGGTGGCTGATACTTCTTGATGAGATTATTTTCCAGAAGTAGCGCATCCAATTCCGTGTCAACAAGAATGAATTTTATGGAAACGATTTTGCGAACGAGAATTGCCGTTTTCCCTGGATGACGATCAATGCCCACGAAGTAAGAAGAAACCCGCTTGCGCAAACTCTTCGCCTTGCCAACATAAAGAATCTCTCCCTCTGCGTTGTAATACTGATACACGCCGGGAGAATCGGGCAGACTATTAATTGTTTCGCGAATGGCTGTACTTACTTCCATGGACCATCAAAGATAAGTCAGTGGAAACAAAAAACGCTCCCCGTATTTAGACGGAGAGCGTTGCACACCACACCTGTTATTGTTGTTCCCTTCGAGTTGCTCCCGAAGCTATCGGGACACCTCAGGAAACGACAGTCACACTACCAACTCGGGCAAATGCCCGGACGGTATTTCTTTGATGGAGGTTTACAGCTGAACTGATAACCCAACGATAATTCATGCGACCCGGCAGTAGCGTTGGTTAATTTAGAGACTGTAACATCGTAGCTGTAACCCAAACGAAACGCTCCCGATTCAATTCCCAGCAGCATGATGAATGAGTCATTACCACGGTACCACAATCCGCCAACGATTTGTTGTTTCTTGAAATAAAGACCAAGATTCATTTGTTTGAAATCTCCTTGCTGGCGATACATCATGTTCGGAGAAATTGAAGTCTCTGAGTATTTTCCACCAATAGGGATGTTACCGCCTGCATGGACAGTATATTTTCTGGGTAGCGGACTAGTGCCATTCAGAAACGATTCGTTCTGTTGCAAAATGTGATGAACAGCAGCGCCCACAAAAACATATTCTCCACTAAAAACCATTCCTGCGCCCAAATCAAAATTTCCAACGCGTGCGTTATCTGGTGGAAGTTCTCCTGTCGTTTCAATGAATCCTCTCTGGGGATCAATCATATCACCAAATGTGAGTTTGCTCCAGTTCACCGCTTTCTGCCACCATCCAGCTTGTATTGCAAAAGAAATGGTGCGCTTTCTGTCAATAGGAATAGTTGGTGCGTAAATCAATCCAACGCCGGTTGTGTTCAACGTTCCTTGCGCTGCGCGATCTTGCATGACCATTAATCCTACACCGCCTTTTACTCCGTAAACCAAACGATCAACGGATACGCCTACAGTGGAATACGTCCCGTAAACATTAGGCCATTGAATGCGATAATTTACATTGACACGTGGACAAATTTTATTTCCCGCCAATGCAGGATTCAGGTAAAGCGGGTTCGCATAAAATTGCGTGAATTCCGGATCCTGTGCCTTGAGTTGTGATGCCGTCACAAACAAGCACGCGAATGCCAATGAGAGTTTGTACAGTTGTTTCATCTTTTCAGTTTTTAAAGTGTGTTGCCACTAAGAAGACGAAGGGAGGAGAAAAGGTTGCCTCAGACAAGACGTGAGACTTTAGACACGAGACACTAGAAGGGATTCTTCTAATGTACATCGACAAAATTGCAACATTTGATCTCAATTTTGAGTGCGGACGTCTCCTGTCTCGCTTCTCAAGTCTCCTGTCTTACAATAAAAAACCCCAACCATTTAAGACCGGGGCAGTGACAACGCCGTGAGCGGTAACCCAGCTGGTTGTCTAAGGATTTTGATCAAAACCAACCCGCTGCCCTTCGGTAGGTGCAGCAGGTTCGGTTGAATTCTTTGAAGTTTGAAGGCTATCGGTTTTGATTTCCTTAGCACGCTCTGCCGAATCATTCGGAATTACGATGGTCCGTTTTTGACCGTTTTCAATGTCGTAATACACTTCCGGTGTTTGCATGTCGGCATGCTCAATGATCAGTGCCGCATCTTCCTCGGTGTTGTACACAAAACCTTTGGTTGGATCAATCTGATCTCCGAATAAAAACGGTCCTGTTACAGTAGGCTGTTTTTTCTTCGGCTTGTTGAAATCCTGAATGGTATTCATTTCAGAAATTGTATTGGCTGGTATTGTTGTGTTGGATACAGTAGAAGTAACTTCAGGAGGAGCAACTTTTTCCTGGGTCACATTAAAAACCGGTGCGTTGGTTTGATTCACGGAGATCGTTTGATTTCCGGGAGGATTTCCTGACTTCCCACTTCCCGATGCAATTACCACTCCCAATACCGTAAGGCCAACTATGCCGAGCACAATGCCAATAGTATTCAGAGAGAATTTCCATCTGAACTGGTTTGTCTTAGGAAGCTTGTCTAACGAGCGGCTCATAGCGTCCCAGTCAGCTCCATTATATGGTGCCTCATAGTCGCTTAACCGGTCGTGCAGCCCCTGGAAAAGCTTGTCATCGTGTAGCTGTCCGTTGCTCATCTGCAGGTTTGATTTTGTTAAATAAATTTTTCTTGAGCTGAAAGCGGGCCTTTGCGAGATTGGATTTGGATGTCCCTTCACTGATGCCAAGCTGATCGGCAATTTCCTTGTGCGAAAAATCTTCAATGACATACAAGTTGAAGACTGTTCGGTAGGCAGGACTTAATTGCTGCACTACTTCAAGAATTTGCTCTTCAGAAAGTTGACCAAGAAGATTGTCTTCTTCAATTTCATCCGGTTGATCCGGAATGTCGCCTTCCCGCGCATACACCGTCGAAACAATCATATACTGGTGCTTGTTCTTCCGCAGGTGATCTACTGCAGTATTCACTACTATTCTTCGCACCCAGCCTTCAAATGATCCTTTTCCGGCGAAATGGCGAATAGTCGTAAACACTTTGATGAGACCTTCCTGAAGCATGTCTTTAGCCTCATCCCGATCTTTGGCATAACGCAGGCATACGCCCAGCATCTTGCCGTAAAATCGACGATAAAGTGCTTCCTGACAGGTTCTGTCCTGCTTGATGCAACCAGCAATGAGTTCGTTTTCTGTCATGCGTGGTAATGGTGTCCGCTAGCTTCTACGTAGGATAGACGCGAAAAGGTTGCTAAAGTTGCCTTGTAAAAGGCGAATATCTTTCTGCTTGGGATTAAGGAATTGTGAATTCAGAGCAAATCCAAAACCTTGATTCTTAAATAAATCGAGTTGTGAATGCCGCCATTCAGAATGTAGTGCAACTCCTAAAACGCTATTCTTTGCGCGATTTTGAAGAAATCGCTGCTCAAATCAAGTGATTCCTAATCCCACCAAGGCGGCTCCGGCAGCTTCCTGTTCTGCCTTCTTCTTCGAAAAACTTTCACTCCGCCCGAAGGCTTCTCCGTCAACAACAATTTCTACCACAAAGAGTTTTTGAGAACCAGAACCCTTCTCTTCCACCAACCGGAACTTCAATTCTTTTCTGTTCTTCTGCGCCCATTCAATGAGTTTGCTCTTGTAATCAGTATCGACAGTCTCTATTTCGTCAATGTCGAGATGATAACGAATGATCGTTTCACGAATGAATGAGGAAGTAAAAATGTATCCTTTGTCCAAATAGATCGCGCCAATAATCGCTTCGAAAACATCGCCGTTGATGGAAGAGCTTCTTCCTGTTACACCATTCTCGGCCTCAATCATTTTATCGAGACCAAACTTAAAAGCGAGTTTCCCCAATTGCTGACGACTGACAATGCGTGAGCGAACTTTGGTAAGGAATCCTTCGTCTTTGAGCGGAAATTTTTTAAAAAGAAAGTCGGCAATCACTGCGCTGAGAATTGCATCACCTAAAAACTCCAATCGCTCGTAGCTTTCTTTTACCACTCCTCGATCTTTCGCCTGATTGGAAGCAGAGCTGTGCGTAAATGCTTTGCGATACAGAGATAGATTGCCTGGCGTAAAGCCAAGCATGTTCTTTAGTGAATTCCTGAAACTGCGGTCTTCACCGGATTCAAACAGCGCTGAGAGTGCGCGAATCACAGTAGTTAGGAAAATTTACGCATAACAACGGCAGCATTGTGCCCGCCGAAGCCAAACGTGTTGCTTATTGCTGCACGCACTTCACGTTCCTGCGCTTTGTTAAACGTCAGGTTGAAACGCGGATCTACATCCGGATCATCTGTGAAATGGTTGATGGTTGGTGGAATGATGTTATTCTGCACCGCAAGCAACGTTGCAATCGCTTCAATTGCACCTGCCGCTCCAAGTAAGTGGCCGGTCATTGATTTTGTTGCGCTAACATTGAGCTTCCATGCGTGCTCTCCGAATACAGAAGAGATTGCTTTCAACTCTGCAGTATCACCCAATGGTGTTGATGTTCCGTGCGTGTTGATGTAATCAACTTCGGAAGCATCAATGCCTGCATCTTTCAGTGCGCGTTTCATTACCAATGCAGCGCCCAATCCTTCCGGATGCGGTGCAGTAATGTGGTGTGCATCGGCGCTCATTCCGCCTCCGATTACTTCACCGTAAATTTTTGCGCCACGATTAAGCGCGTGCTCGAGTTCTTCAAAAACCAATGCACCGCCACCTTCTCCAAGTACAAATCCATCGCGATCCTTATCGTAAGGACGAGATGCTGCTGCAGGATTATCGTTGCGCTGACTCATTGCCTGCGCCGCGTTAAATCCACCAACGCCGGCCTCAAATACGCTTGCTTCTGATCCGCCAGTAACAATTGCATTCGCCTTACCCAAACGGATATAGTTGAATGCATCAATCAATGCGTTGGTAGAAGAAGCACATGCGGAAACGGTTGTGAAGTTCGGCCCGTGGAAACCGAAACGCATGGAGATATGACCCGAACAGATATCGGCAATCATCTTCGGAATGAAGAATGGATTGAATCGTGGCGTTCCGTCACCTTTCGCGAAGTTGAAACACTCATCTTGGAATGTTTTCAATCCACCAATACCAGAACCCCAAATCACACCCACTTCGTTCTTGTCGATGTTATCTCCATTTAAACCGGAATCGCGAACGGCCTGATCGGCTGCTGCGATTCCGTAATGAGAGAATGGATCAAGTTTACGAGCCTCTTTCTTGTCGAAGTAATCTTCAGGATTGAACCCTTTTACTTCGCAAGCGAATTGCGTTTTAAATTTAGAAGCATCAAATCGCGTAATAGTAGCTGCGCCACTAACGCCTGCCACAAGGTTAGACCAGTAATCACTTACTGTATTTCCCAGTGGAGTAATAGCTCCCAGACCGGTAACAACGACCCGCTTCAACTGCATGCACGTAAAGTTTGAATTAATCCGGAAAGCGAAAATTACTTCGCGTGCTCCTGGATGTATTTAATTGCGTCGCCAACTGTGTTGATCTTTTCAGCCTGATCATCAGGAATAGCGATATTGAATTCTTTTTCGAATTCCATGATCAGTTCTACTGTGTCCAGTGAATCTGCACCAAGATCGTTGGTGAAACTAGCTGTTTCAGTTACTTCTTTTTCGTCTACACCGAGTTTATCAACGATGATAGCTTTCACTTTTGCTGCAATGTCTGACATTTTTAAGCAGTTTTGTTAGTTAAATGTGGGTGCAAAGATAGATGTAAGGGCTAAAAAACAAAAAGAATGTCCTAAACGATTGTTAATTAGCAGATTAGCCCCATTTTGGGGGCTGTTTTGGGCGTTTTCCGCGCCACTTGGTCTCGAAAATAACGGCAAATCGGTCCTCCGGAACGTCCAGTTTTCCCAAATCTCCAATTCCATCACATTCTTCGTTTCTGTCCAAGAGATTTTAATAGTCATATTTGCCCATGCGCCTTTTCAATACTTGCTGTTTCATCCTATGGTCACTACTGGTTTCCTGTGGAAGCGACGATGCGTCAACTAAAAGTTCGGACAGTATACCTCGTATTATTGTTGCCAAAGATTCAGCTGCAGTGAATGATTCGATTCCGGCAACAGCTATCGCCTTTTCGCTTGGTGGCGACACAATTGTAACCGGAAACGCGAATGATATTTTTTTCTCTTTCACCAAGAGTATGGAGAATAACAAGTGCAAGCTGCTTTCCGTAAAAGAAGTGCGTAAACGCTTTTTGCCGATAGATCCCAATTGCGATGGAGAAGCCAATTATCAATTGAAAAGATTTTTTGAACTCGACTCATTGCGTAAGGCCGACGAAGACATCGATCATGACATGGGACAAACCATCAATGTTGAAATTCGGGTGGTAGATACGATCAAAAAAAACAAAGACGATTGTTGGGTGGCATGGACGATGTATTATACCACTGCTCAGCAATGCCCATTTGCAGAGGGAACTTTTTTCATGCTCACCACTTACGATAAAGCGGGCAAACTGATTTCGACTCAATGCATGGGATGTATTGCCGGCGGAGGTGATGCACCCATCTCGTGGACAAAAACACATACCTCCAATATTTTTCAAGACGGCTCCTTCCGAGGCTTATATGCCGATTCAACAGAAGACTATGATGAAGCAAAAGGAAAGCCTGTGTATAGTATCTATCGCAACGTTTACACCGGACAGATTGCCCCTAACGGAAAAATAACGGTGAATCAAAAGGAAATTGAGCGAACGGATTAATGGATTAATGGGCTAGTGTGCTAATGGGTAAATGCGAAGAAATCACCCACGAGAGCTTCTGCAGGTATTTATGCTGGAGCTAAGCATTCTCTGAATTTCATTTAGTTTTATCTGCAACCCTTCAGGATCCGGTAAGTGCTGCGACTACTTGCATAACAAGAGCCAGAATTCCGTCTCGGATGCTTCCTTCGCTGCAATTTTCAATTTATGTACAAAGTCGTTCTTGCTCTCCGGTGATTGCGCCTCATGAATATTCGCCCCAATAGAAGTCCCAGACTTAAGGAGCTGCTTGGCAACCACGTAGTGTTGGCCTTGATTTAGTATGTGGGAGAATGCTACGACTTCAAGCGCAAATTGGAATGATTTTGTTTTAAGAGGGTTAAGTCTTGCTTGCATATAAATTGGCCACTGTGAAAATTCGCGGCAAATGTAAAATCAGAAAATTCACAAATCCAAAATATTATTTCGTCTCCTCTACCTTACCATAGGTAAAATATTTTTCCGGTATTATTAGCACATTATCCGATTAGCGAATTAGCATATTACCTTTGCACCGTGAAACGCATAGCCATTTTTGCTTCGGGTGCAGGTTCAAATGCGGAAGTTATTATACGTCATTTCGAATTCCATCATGATGCACAGGTAATTCTGCTGGTGAGTAATAACCCAAATGCAGGAGCACTGAATATTGCGAGTGAACACGGTGTGAAAACCTTGGTCATTGCGCGTGAAGAATTCTTCTCTGACGAATCAATTGTAGAAGAATTGAAGGCTGAAGGAATAGATCTCATTGTTCTTGCGGGATTTTTGTGGTTGATTCCTGCAGCAATTATTCACGCCTTCCCTAACAAAATTGTAAATATTCATCCTGCGCTTTTACCGAAATTCGGAGGGAAAGGAATGTATGGGAATAATGTCCACCAAGCTGTACTGAATGCCGGTGAGTCGGAGAGCGGAATTACGATTCACTACGTTAACGAGCATTTTGATGAAGGTGCTCACGTTGCCCGGTTTTCGTGTCCGGTAATGCCAGGAGATACTATTGAATCGTTGTCGCAACGCATTCACGCGCTCGAGCATGCGCACTATGCTAAAACAATTGAATCGATATTATAACCGCGCTTACTATTTTACTCTAGATTAATTCCGGCCCATGAAATACTTTACGTTTTTGTTGTTGTTCGTTGCACCAATTTTTGCTATTGCGCAAAACACAGAAGACTGCAGTACTTCCGATAAGCTGATACGCACTTTCTACTCTTGCCTTGATGTTCCCAAGGGCAAACACATCGACAGCGCACGTTTTGTCAATCTCTTCTGGCCTGGTGCTCAACTAGAAGGTGTTGTTCCGTCAAAACGCGATACCGCCAAATTCACCAACTTCGGGATAACACCGCAAGAATACCTGCGTTCCATGAAAGGATTCACCGCGACACATGGCTTCAAAGAGTGGGAAACGGGAAGACAAACAATTTCCTTCGGCCATATGATGACAGTGTATTCCGGATACGAACTAGTGGATCTCTCTCCGAAAGGCGATACCATTCACCTACGCGGCGTGAATGTCCTTCAGTTATTTTATGATCAGGAAAGATGGTGGATCACCTACTGCACCTATGAAGCGGAGAGTGCGAGGTTTGCCATACCTCTGGAACTCGCAACACCTCCAAAAAGGGATTAGCCTAAGAATGTTGTAACAAGGCTTATCCATAAAAAAAGCACCGCATTGCGCGGTGCTGAATTCTGTGGGCCCACTCGGGATTGAACCGAGCGCCCGCGGTCCCGATACTTATCGGGAGAGTTCGGCGCTCTAACAATACTTCAATTTCAGTTTCGCAGAAATGTCCGGATACTTCACCAGGTTTTCAAAATACAATCGGCTTTTCATGCGCTTAACATGTCTCTCGATATTAACTGCCTGAGAATACGTTTCACATTCAATTACAAAATAAACCTCCCAGTTGTCGGCGCGTGCAGTATAACTATGGGTTCCATAAGTCTGCAAATTATGCTTTGCCACCCGTTCTGCAACGTCTCCGTGCGTAGCTCCAACATAATAGCCGTCTGTTTTCTTACTGTAAAGAATGTAGCAGTAACTCATTGTAAAAGCAAAAAGCACCGCATTACGCGGTGCTGAATTCTGTGGGCCCACTCGGGATTGAACCGAGCACCTGCGGATTATGAGTCCGACGCTCTAACCAAATGAGCTATGGGCCCGAAATCTGCACAAAGTCTTCAACAACTTCCATGCAGGGAGGGCAAAAATAAGAATTCAAACGGAACTCCATAAAATATCCATTACGGGTGTGTACTTATTGATTAGACTTCGGAAAAATCACAAATTCGTGTCGAATTAAAATAATCGCCTGCGTTCACACGACCCTAGAGTGTAAATTTGTGCGCTTATGCGAACCGGACCCACCCTTACAGGAATACTGATTTTCCTAGGCATTCTTTTCCTGATGGATTTATATGTGTTTTCAGCAGTGAAAACAATGACCATCGGTCTTGAAGCGCGTACCCGAAAGTATATCCATTGGGCGTATTGGATAATCAACACCAGTCTTTTCGTTTGGTGTTTGTCCCTTTTCCTTGGTGCAACTCCGGAAAAAGGAATGCCGCGGGCCTTCATGACCTTCTTCGGAGTGTGGATCATGTTCTTTGTGCCGAAGCTTTTAATATTCCTTGTAATTGGCTTAGAAGATGTTGTGCGTGGACTTCGTGCATTGTTTGCGTTGGGATACAATGCCATCAGCGACACAGGTGGAATGTCTGTTGGCATTAATCGTCGCCAGTTTTTGAGTCGTGCTGCCGGATTCATTGCTGTCATCCCTTTTGTTAGTATTGCGCATGGAATGATTGCCGGGAAATTTCGTTTTCGTGTGCGTAGAGAAACTATTTATTACGATGATCTTCCTGATGCATTTGATGGTTTTACTATTACGCAGTTGAGTGATATTCACGTTGGAAGTTTCGACCCTGAAACGCATCGCGATGAAGTAAAAGAAGGAATTGCATTAGCGCAAAGTCAGAAGTCCGACTTGTTTGTATTCACTGGTGATCTTGTGAATAACATGGCTTCAGAAATGCTTCCTTGGAAAAAAGAATTCGCTGCATTACGCGCTCCATACGGACAGTTTTCAATTCTTGGTAATCACGATTATGGTGATTATGTGAAATGGGATTCTGCCGAAGCAAAAGCGAAAAACATGGAAGACTTGTATGCTACTCATACAGAAATCGGATTTGATCTCATGCGCGATCGTCACCATATCATTGAAAAAGATGGGCAGCAATTGTACTTGTTGGGAGTAGAAAACTGGGGAGGAAGTGGCTTCCCGAAATTAGGCAAGATCGAAAAAGCATTGGAGGGAGTTCCTGAAGATGCGTTCAAAATTTTACTATCTCATGATCCGTCGCATTATGATCAGATGATCAGTAAACAGAAAACCAACATTCATCTGACGCTATCGGGTCACACACATGGTGCTCAATTTGGAGTAGAGATTCCAGGAATAAAATGGAGCCCCATTCAATTTAGATACTCTCGTTGGGCGGGTCTTTACAATGAAGCGCAACGCTATTTGTATGTGAATCGTGGATTCGGATTTCTTGGATTCCCTGGACGTGTAGGCATCTGGCCAGAAGTCACGGTGCTTACGTTGAAGAAAGGAAAATCTGCAGTGAGCTAATTCCGATTAATTTACTCGGAAGCCGATCAGCAACATATCGTCCGTTTGTTCAACCCCATTTGGATTATCGTAAGGGTAATTCATCCAATCATTCACCGATTTCTCAATCGCAACGCGCTGCTCGCTCATCGACAAATGAGCATGCTCAAGCAATAATTGTTGCAGTTGCTTGTACTTATATTTCTTCCCTCTCGGTCCGCCAAACTGATCTGCAATCCCATCCGTGAACACATACACGCAGTCGCCCGACTCCATTTTCATGGTGTGTGATGTAAATGGTCGTTGCTCCTTGATATGGGCTCCGATAGGTTGCTTGTCGCCATTAATCTGAATCAACGCCCCATTACGAACAACGTACAATGGATTGTTCGCGCCAGCGAAATAAAGTTCGCGCGATGCAGGTTCAAAAGCACAAAGAGCAATGTCCATTCCGTCTTTAATGGAGAAATCGTCCTCCGCGTTTTGTTTGAGCGTACGAATTACGCCTTTACTCAAATAATCTAGCGCTTCACCTGGATTATTCACCGTAGGTTCGGTAAGCGTCTGCTCAAGAATAGTGTGACCTACAATACTCATGAACGCTCCAGGAACTCCGTGTCCGGTACAATCCAATGCAGCTACGAGCGCCATTTTTCTTCCGCCACCATCATTAGGTGTTGTAGTTACCGAATTGGCCCAATATAAATCGCCGCTCACAATATCCTTTGGTCGGTAAAACACAAAGAAATCGTCGAGCACATTCTTCATCTCGTCTTCAGTAGGAAGAATGGCCTCTTGAATTCGCTTAGCGTAATTGATACTGTCAGTAATATCCCTATTCTTTTGTTCGATGATGTTCGATTGAAGCGAAATCTCCTCTTCCAATTTCAATCGCTCGGTGATATCGCGTGCATAAATCACAATTGCGGGACGACCACCAAATGGCGCGACTTTCGCAGAACACTCTACAGGAATAATTTCTCCATTCTTCTTAACAAAAGGAAGATCCTTGTAGATGAGCCCCTTTTTCTCCCACACATCCGCAACTACTGTAGAACTTTGATCGAGTAAATGTTTTGGATGAAGATCAAATAACTTTTTCTTCAGAATTTCTTCCTGCGAATAACCGAGCATCGCTGCTGCAGAAGGATTTGTTTGATGAATTTTTCCATCGACAATATCAATCACCAATAAAGCATCATTCGCCTGATCAATGATGCTGCGGTAATTCATCAGTTCCTTGTCAGCGTCCTTTCCTGTGGCTTGCGCTTGTTTGTGTTGAAGAAAAAAGTAAATGGCAATTCCAGCTATGATAATTGCGAGTGCAGCGCAGATAATTACAGGAATCATAGTCTCATGTTATTAATCGAGCTGTTCAACAATAGGAAATATCAAGGAAGGGTTGAGAAATTCCCCCACTTTGTCTGGTCTCGAAATGTATCGTACAATTCCCTGCTTATCGATGAGGAATGAAGCCGGCAACGGAATACCTTCTTCGTATTGTTCTGCGAATTGATTGTCGTACTCTTCCAATTGAACACCATAGGTCATGGCAGTTCTTTGTTTTTCATCGGCGAGTACGCTGAAGTCTAATCCTAGTCGCTCTACCATTTCACGGTTTACTCCAACTGGATCAGGACCAATAGACATTACGAAAACATTCTTGCTTGCGAATTTTTCCTTTTCACGTTGATAGGTTCTTAACATCATGTGACAACCAGGACACCAATCGCCACGCACGAAAATCAGCAGCAAATGTCGCTTCCCAATAAAGTCTGAAAGCTGCACAATATTGCCTTCTTGATCGGGTAAAGCAAACGGAGGTGCATAAGCTCCAATAGCTACTTTATACCCCTTCAACGTATGTGAACTCAGTTGTTTCTTGTCTTTGTAAATTCCCTGGGCAACAAGCACAGCAAAGAAAAATGCGGGCAGTGGAACAAACCATGTAGCCCAATTCGAATAGCCAAGAATATTGCCAGAGAAATGCATTGCGAGTGCGACCACAATAAGCGTTGGTTCAATCCAGATCTTTCCTGTATAGGCGAAAAGTTTGAAAAAAATTATTCGACCGAAGTTGGCCAGAAACACTAAGCAAATGGCACAAGTGTAAAATGGGAAGTGATCGACAGGAAAGTCTAGTAACACTCCAGTTGCGAGAGCGGCCGATCCGCTAGTAAACGTTTGGAGAGGACCTGTAAATCGAGAAAAGTCCCTCATCGAAAGAACATAACCCGCGAGTGTAATAACAGCACCTATTGTTGCCTCATGAAAAATGAGGGCAATGCATAGTCCGGAAATTGTAGCGACTATGCCGAGCCACGTAAGTAGGGGTTTGGTGGATGACACGGTTAAATATACGCTTTTCCCTTTCAGTTGGATTACTCCTATTTTCGGTCCATGAAAAACATCAGAAACATAATTTTTGATTTGGGCGGGGTGATTATACATCTTGACTTTAACCGAACACGGAAAGCTTTCCTCGACCTTGGTTTAAGCGAATTTGATTCCGTTTATTCCAAAGCACAACAAAATGAACTGTTTGATGAATTCGACAAGGGCAATATCACTCCGGCCTCTTTTCGCGATGAAATTCGCAAACACATTGGAAAAACCGTAAGTGATGCCGAAATCGATAATGCGTGGAACGCTATGTTATTGGATGTGCCCGAAGAGAAATTGCGAATTTTGAAGGAGCTGCAAACTAAATACAGAACTTTCCTGCTTTCGAATACGAATGTTATTCATGTAGAAAGTTTCTCTGCGGAATTGAAGCGGGTGCATAACGTAACCGATTTTACTGACTATTTCGAGAAATGCTATTATTCCTGTGACATAGGACGTCGAAAACCGGATGTCGAAACATTCCAATTTGTATTGGACGAAAATGGTTTGTCTGCAGCAGAAACACTATTTATAGATGATTCCCCACAACATCTTGAAGGCGCAATGCAATGTGGAATACAAACTTTTTTCCACGAACAAAACCAACCGTTACGAGCGGTACTCGAACACTTAGAAATAGGCGTTCGCTAGAACGTATTTTACGTAATTGTTATAAAATTATTCATGTCAATAACAAGAATCCAGATCATCTCTCTTGATCCACAGCTTCTATATCTTTGCGGCAACTAATAAACCCACTCATGAAAAAATCTCTACTTGTTGCAGCACTGGCTCTCGTTTCTGCTGGTTTGTCTGCACAGCAATTCACTGAAAAAAACAGTACAGCTCCACTGCCTATTCCTGCTGTAGGTCACGAACTTCATCAACCTTCTGCGGCGGTTTTTCCGTCTCCATTGTACACCAACGATGTAATTATTCAGAATGCACCTACTATCGATCAGCGTCACGTTCGCATCAGTGTGGCGTTTAACGGATGGTTATATGCTGCCTACACTACAGTTGATTCTGCAAACAATTCCGGCGGAATCACAATACGCTCATCAAAGGATAACGGCATCACTTGGTACACCGTTGATAGTTATTCTAGTCCGGGTTATCGCTACACTGCTTTGGATATTGTGGTAGCTGGAACCGACACAGTAAACCTCACCCTTTATCTTGCTGGGGTTAACCATAACCTCACTTCAGGTGATTACGTGCTGTTTGTTGACCGGTATGAAGCAACATTCGGAACTTTTATCGGCAGCAATTTCAATCAATCTGCAGGAACACGTCAAATCTATGACGTAGCACTGGCATCTGATTATCGTTTCCCGGCTGTGGGATGCTCTCCGTACGGTTTAGGTATGGTTTACTCCACGTACACCAGCAGCCAGGACTCAGTAAACTTTATTGGTTCGGTTGATGGTGGCGCAACTTGGAGTGTGCGGCAAAATATTGCAGTAACTGGTGAGTATAACAGAAAAGTTTCCTTGTCATATGGAAAAAGCCTCAGTGGTTCAAACGGACGGTATTTCGCAGCCTGGGAACGTCTTCCATCATCATCTGCTCGTACCGGTAATATCTATACTTCACGTTCGGCTTCCACAGTTGATGGTCCATGGATTACTCCTGTGAATGTTGACTCCATCAGTTCAACCATGATTGGTCTTTGTGCCAACCCACAGATTGCCACATCGTTCGGAACTACGGACAACGATAGCGGATCAGTAACTGCAGTTATTTTGGTTCAACGTGATTACACCGGCAATGGATCTGATTATGATTTGCTAGGTTTCTACAACAAGCGCGCTCACTACACCGACTTCTGGTATCGTCTCGACATCGTAAACAACAACGAAAACGATTTGCAGCCGGATGTAACTTATGATCCTACTAACGGTAACTTCCTTGGTGTTTATTATGATTCTACCAACGGCAGACTGCCTTATCTGGTAAATGAAGTTAACCTGGTTAACCCAAGCACATGGACTACAATTACGCCTCAATACAACGATGTAACTGCGAACCTTAAGGCTGCTTGGCCTCGCGTTGAAATTAATCCTGTTGTGACTCAAACTGCACATGCGTGGATTGCTGAGGGGTCGGGAACAAATGGCGTTGCAATGTTCGACGCAGAGTACAACATCACTGACGTTCACAATAACGCAGGACTTCCTCGCGGTGGTGTGATTCAAACCGTTTACCCAAGTCCTGCTGCAAATCAAACTACACTAAACTATCTCGTTTATTCTGAAAGCGAAGTAGTCATTAACGTGTACAATGCGATTGGCGAAGTAGTAGAAAGACGTACGCTCGGAAACAAAGCGACCGGCGAATACAGTGAAGTATTCAACGTTGCTGAATGGAGCAATGGTGTTTATTTGATAGAAGTTGTATGCGGTGGACAATCGAAGTCAACTCGCTTGATTGTTTCTCACAACTAATTCATCACACATAAAAAAAGCCCGAACGTTCATGCGTTCGGGCTTTTAAATGCATTCAATTCTGTTCACTTATCGTATTTCCTGACAGAGTTCAATCAGCACACCATTCGTTCCTTTTGGATGGAGAAAACAAATAAGTTTGTTGTCTGCTCCGCGTTTAGGTTGTTCATTCAACAGCACAAAGCCCTCGCCTTTCAGTCGCTCCATCTCAGCATGGATATCCTCTACATCGAAAGCAATGTGGTGAATTCCTTCGCCTTTCTTCTCAATAAATTTAGCAATCGGTGATTCCGGATTCGTTGCTTCAAGCAATTCAACCTTGTTAGGTCCATTCATGAAAAATGAAGTCATTACGCCTTCACTTTCCACAGCTTCCTGCTTGTAAGGTGGCTGCCCGAACAGTTTGGTAAAGAGTTTATTCGATTCCTCGAGATTCTTTACCGCTATTCCAATATGTTCGATCTTCTTCATAGATATAAAAAAACCGCATCAGGATTTTCATCACCGATACGGTTTACGTATTTTAATGCTGGATTATTGTTTAAAGAATTCAGCTGTCTTATTGTCGTAATTCAGGAAGTATCCTCCTTTTGCAAGTCCCGTAACATCAATCTTGCTACCGAAACCTTTCTTCACAATGTTCCCGAATTGATCGTAAATCTCATACATCGTTTCTCCGCCTTCAAAAGTGATTTCTGTTTTTGCCTTCACAGGATAAAACTTAATCTCTGGAGAGGATGAAGTGCATTTTGCAACTGGGGAAGTACGGGCTTGCCCAGAATAGTCAACCTGCTTCACGCGGAATTGATTTTCTCCGGAGTGAGGAACAACTGCGAAACTGTAATTGTTTGGGCCTGCAGTTCCCATTCCCTCTACTTCACCAATTTTCACCCATTTGTTCCAACGGAACTGCTCAATAACAAATGTAAGTTTGCCTTGTTCCCCCGTAGTCGTCCACTTCAAGAGTGATGCGTTACAATCAACGGTGATGGTTGAAGTAACGAATGTAGATTTTGGTTTTAAAACTTCAGGATTCAGAACTTTTGGCTTGCAATCGTCTTTGTGGAAAATCTTGATCGTAACCGGGTCTCCCACTTTCAATTGGAAGTTGCGTAAATCAACTTCAAAAGCGCTAGAGCCTATTTCGTCTGTAGTGATCTGATCATTTACGCGAACTTCATATACACAGAAACCCACTCCATTGCTGGCGAACGGATTCTGAACGTATACGTTTTTGCCTTGATATGTTCCTTCAAGAAGGATCATAGATTGCCCGAATCCATTGATAGTAAGGACGAGGGCGGCAATAATGAGTACTAAAAAATTCTTTTTCATCGTCAGGCGTTCTATGCAGGGGGTCCTCCGATTTTGCGTGGCAATATTAACAGGTTACGAATCAAAAACAAAATAAAACGGCGGTTATTTTCGACAAACGCCCATTTCTAGGGGGTGTATCAAAATTTAGGCCTGTTGGTTCAAAGCAACTCGCTAATAAGCAGGAGTATAGAAAAAGCGACCTTCTTCGGGTCCCTGTAAAGTTGTTCATTTGGCATAAAAAGCCTAATCTTGTAGGCTATTACTAGGAATTCAGACCCCTTCTATTCATCATTCTGTCAGCCCATTATATGAAAAGATTCCTCCTTATCCTTCCAATCGCCATTTTAGCGGTTTCCTGCGGAACTAATCCGGGTAAAGATGCCCGTGTTGCTGTCGGGAAAGGTGATTATCAGCCTGTTTACGGCGGAACACTGCATTATAACGAAACGGATAAGCTGCAAACCTTGAACCCAGTACAGCTTACTGACGTGATTTCCAGCCACGTAGCAACGCAAATTTACGAAGGTTTAGTGAAGTTCGACCCCCGCACGCTCACGGTTATTCCGGGAATCGCGGAAAAATGGACGATTGACGAATCAGGCACTTTATATACGTTTACGCTGCGTTCAGATGTAAAATTCCACGACGATGCGTGCTTTGCTGATGGAAAAGGTCGCACTGTTACCGCTAAAGACGTGCTGTACTCGTTTGAATTGCTTTGCACTAACAATAAAACCAACGAAAATTTCGGAACTAGCTTCAGCCACCGCGTTGTTGGCGCAGATGATTTTTATGCTGCAGGAGCAAATGCTAAACCAGGAACTTTAGAAGGTGTTAAAGTCATTGACGACAAAACTGTTTCTGTTAAGCTAGTTAGCCCGAACAATTCTTTCCTCTACATTCTTGCAAATACTTCTGCAAGCATTGTAGCAAAAGAAGCCGTAGATAAATACGGTACGCAAATGCACGTTGGGACAGGGCCGTTTATATTCTCTTCAATTGCTGCGGATACTAGTCAGGTTATTCTTGTACGCAACGAAAACTACTACGGAAAGGATACGCTGGGCAATCAACTTCCATTTTTGGATTCAATCAAAATTTCATTCATCGATAACAAGGTTGCTGAGCTGGAACTTTTTCAGCAAGGGAAATTGGATTTCGTTTGGGGATTGAATGCAGATGCGGTGAAAACATTTGTTCCGCAAGTGATCCAAGATTTCACTGCAAAGCCACCGAAATATGTGCTTTACCATTCTTCTGAATTGGTAACGCAGATGTACGAATTCAACACGACCCGTGCTCCATTTGATGATGTGCGTGTACGTAAGGCATTCTGCTACGCAGTAGATCGCAAGTATATTGTTGACGAAGTGCTTGGAGGTGAAGCATACGGTCCAGGATTAAACGGTGTTTGTCCACCCGCTTTACCCGATTACAAAGCGAGCGAAATCATCGGCTATGAAAAGGTTGGTGAGTCGGATGCAGCTACACGCGAGAACAAAGCAGCAGAACGTGCAATGGCGAAGAAGCTTCTTGCAGAAGCAGGTTTCCCTGAAGGAAAAGGATTCCCTACAGTGAAATTGGTTTTGAATAGTGGTGGCGCCCGCAACACAAAAGTGGCAGAGGCTATTTCCAGTCAGTTGCACGATGTGCTGAACATCAACGTGGAAATTGCAAACGTTTCTCTTCAGCAAAAATTGAATGACTCTAAGTATGCACGTTCGGATGTGTACCGTTCTGCATGGGTTGCAGATTATCCTTCTGCAGAATCATTCCTTTCTTTGTTCTATGGTGCTGATGTTCCGGATAGCGTATCCCAGCCTTCATTCCCGAACACCTCACGTTATCGCAGCCCTGTTTTCGATAGTTTGTATACTGCAGGTCGTGAAGCAAAAAGCATTGAAGAGGCAAACAGATTGTTCCTTCTTGCAGAACAAGTGATGATGAATGATGCTCCCGCAATGATTTTATGGTACGATGAGAATTATCGTCTTGCACAATCGCGTGTACGCAACTTCTGGGCAAACCCTATGCGTTACTTCGATTTTTCACAGGTGTTCTTGAAAGACGTTACAGCACCAAAAGAGAGCAAAGATTCTTCCGGCGAGAAAAAAAGTTCGGCAACTAATTTTATTTCGCGTCGAAAGTTCGCTTAGTTTTTTTGACAATCGCATTGAATAAAATCCTGTTCTGTAATTTTCAGAACAGGATTTTTCATCTCATATTAAACCTGAACAGACACTATGAAAAACGTACTCACATTTTGTTTGCTTTTCCCTTTTCTACTGAAAGCAGGAGAGAATGAGCAGAAAATAGAATCGCCTATTTCATCCGTGATCGTTTACCTTACGGGAGGAGAGTTCGTTCATAAAAAACAGGTAACGCTCTCTCCAGGAAGAAATGAACTGGTGTTCGTTGGCCTTTCAGCGCATCTCATTGCTAAGAGCATTCAGTTTACGGCTACTGGTGATGTATCATTGTTAGCAATCAGTGATCGTGTGGATTATTTATACGGTCAGCGAAAAAGTGACGAGCGCCTGAAGATTGTTTCTGACTCAATGATTCTTATGGAAGATGCCTTGGCGGTAACGCGTGGTAATGCCGATGCATACTCGCGCGAGCGCATGATGCTTGAGCAAAACCAACAAGTGGGTGGAGACAAAGGGACAAGTGCTGCAGAGCTGAAATTGTATGCTGACTTTTACGTTCAACGCTTGATGGAAATCAATGCTGAAATGGTGAAGTTGAAGCGAAAGGAAAAAACACAGCAGGAAATTTACAACCGACTTACGCAACAATATTATTCCTTGAATCAGCGGGAGCATCCGCCAATGGCTGAAATTACTGTATTAGTGAATAATCAGGGCGTAGCAAAAGTAATTAGCGATGTAGAACTACGTTACGTTGTGAGCGATTGCGGGTGGGCACCAAGTTATGATCTGGTAGCAGAAGATGTTGGTAAGCCGATTGAGTTGAAGTACCGCGCGAAAGTATTTAATAGCACAGACATCGACTGGAAAGACATTAAGATGAAGTTGTCTACCGCCGATCCGATGCAAAGCGCAACCGCACCAATCATGGAAAAGTGGGCGCTCAATTTTCAGCAGCCGGAATCTTACAATCGTTATCAGCAACAGCCGGCGCAACAACAGTATTACAACAACAACGCACCTGTAGCCTTGTCGAGTCAAAATCTTTCTAACGAATATTCCGGTCGTGCACAAGAGAATCAAATGGATGCCCAAACTCCTGTTCAATACGAAGAAATTCAAGTATCGGAACTTGCTGCAGAATTTGACATCAAACAGGTGTATGATATCCCTTCGAACGGTCAGCCTTATATTGTAGATGTTACTGCACATACACTGAATGCAACATTCCGCTACAGTTGTATTCCGAAGATGGAGCGAGAAGCTTTTCTACTTGCGCGTATTACAGGCTGGGAAGATCTTGATCTCGTTGAAGGCCCTGCTAATGTATATTTTGGTGGAACGTACGTAGGTCAATCATACATCGATACCCGCAGTGTTGACGACACGCTCGATCTGTCATTGGGTCGCGACAAGAAACTGATTGTGACACGCACCAAGCTGAAAGAATTCAATCAGGAAAAATCAGCAAGCACAACGAAGAAAGAAATTTACTCGTACGAAATTGTTGTGAAGAACACACGTAAAACTGCCGTTGAAGTTGAATTGATGGATCAGATTCCAGTTTCCCAAGAAACAGAAATTGTTGTGGAAACACAGGAGCTTTCGAAAGGAATTCTGGATCCAGCGACAGGATTTGTAACCTGGCATTTGAACATTCCTCCGGGAGAACAAGTGAAAGTTGTATTGTCTTATTCCATCAAGTATCCGAAAAACAAACAGGTGAATACGCGCAAGTACAAAACAAAATCGCGCGCGAAATTCTGATAGCCATTCAAATCCTTATGATTGTACCACACTTGCACTCCTGCCGCGCAAGTTGCCGAAATAGAACGTGAGAGATCTCTACCGCATACTTGGCATTCCCGATAATGCGACGATGACCGATATCAAATCGGCCTATCGTCGTTTGGCGAAGCAGTATCATCCCGATCTGAATCCAGGCAGTCTTCAATCAGAAGAAAAATTCAAAGAGATTCTTGATGCGTACACCATTCTTTCTGACGAAGAATTGCGCGCGCAGTACGATAGGAAACGAAAGGGAATCAGTTCGCATGATTTTTTTGCGAACGCCACTGCACAGGAAAAAAAGAGAGATCCGGGCAAGCGGGAATATCCGCCAGAGTATATGGAGATGATGCGCCAACGTAATCGCAATCGTGTGGTGCGTCAAATACAGCGAAGAAAAAAAATTCTTCGGTGGATGATTGTGACTTTCGCATTGTACCTGGTTGCAACCGGATTATTTGAAGCATGGATTCATAGCAAACACGAAGCTGATACGCAGGCATTGAATCAGCGATTGCAAGAGATTGAAAAGAGCGACACAATCGCAAAGAGAACCGGAATTCAAAATCTCGATTCCCCATTCGATAGTATTTTCGGTCCCGGTGTTACTTCCTGGTTATCGCCGAATCAATTAGTGGTTATCAATCCAGTTTCTGATGCAGTCGTTTGTTTGGTGCAGAGTAACGCTCCGCATCGGACAATTCGCAATGAATTCATTCACGCGCGGCAAAGTTTCATCATGAAAGAATTGCCGAATGGTAGTTTTTGGGTGAAAATTTATGTGGGCGTGGACTGGAAAGATGGCCAACAGTCGCTGGAAGGAAAGAAATTCGGCGGTTTTTCGAATAAGGAGCGCTACTTCAAAATTGATCGGGAACCGATCGTGTTGCAGAAGCCGACCTACGAGCATCCGAACACCATTACAACCGATACTGTGCGCATAGATCCCGACAGAACGCGGTTTTTAAGCCTTACGCGCGACGAATTCTATAAGAATGGTGACAGTGTGAAGTGATTTCAGTCACATTAACAACTATCTTTGCACCCTTATTACAAAATCATGCACCAAATCAGAAACATTGCGATTATCGCCCACGTCGATCACGGAAAGACGACACTCGTAGACAAAATGCTATTGCAGGGAAAACTTTTCCGCGACAATCAAGAGTCGGGCGAGTTGATTCTAGACAACAACGATCTCGAGCGCGAGCGCGGAATTACCATCCTTGCAAAGAACGTTTCGATCAACTACAAGGGAACAAAAATCAACATCATCGATACACCGGGTCACGCCGATTTCGGAGGAGAAGTTGAACGTGTATTGAACATGGCCGACGGAGTTCTTCTGCTGGTTGATGCATTTGAAGGACCAATGCCGCAAACTCGTTTCGTTCTGCAAAAAGCATTGGCACAAGGCAAGAAAGCAATTCTTGTCATCAACAAAGTGGATAAGCCAAACTGTCGCCCAGAAGAAGTGCATGACAACGTATTTGATTTGTTCTTCAACCTTGGCGCAACAGAAGACCAACTTGGATTCCGTACCGTTTACGGATCTTCTAAGCACGGATGGATGGGTCCAGATTATAAAAATCCAACATCAGATATCGCATACCTCTGCGAAACGATCATTGACTATTTCCCGAACGCTCCAATGCACGAAGGAATTCTTCAGATGCAGATCACTTCATTGGATTATTCATCCTTTGTAGGACGAATTGCAGTAGGACGTGTTTATCGTGGAACAATTAAAGAGAACATGCCGGTTTCGTTGGTTAAGCGCGACGGAACAGTTAACAAGATGCGCATCAAAGAACTTTTCGTGTTCGATGGTCTTGGAAGAAAGAAAGTAGCATCTGTTGACGCAGGAGATATTGCAGCATTAACAGGAATTGAAGGATTTGATATCGGAGATACGATTTCTGATTTCGAAAATCCGGAAGCATTGCCGGCCATCAACATCGATGAGCCAACAATGAGCATGTTGTTTACGATTAACAACTCTCCGTTCTTCGGAAAAGAAGGAAAGTTTGTTACATCCCGCCACTTACGCGATCGTTTGTTCCGCGAGTTGGAAAAGAACCTCGCCTTGAAAGTTGAGGAAACAGAATCTCCGGATTCGTATCTCGTTTACGGACGCGGAATTCTTCACTTGTCGATTCTGATTGAAACCATGCGTCGCGAAGGATACGAGTTGCAGGTGGGTCAGCCACAAGTAATCATCAAAGAAATTGATGGCGTCAAGCACGAACCTATTGAAATACTGAACGTAGATGTTCCTGAAGAAACATCCGGTAAAGTAATCGAACTCGTGAGCCAGAAGAAAGGCGAAATGCTGATCATGGAGCCAAAAGGAGACTTGATTCACATGGAATTTGACATTCCTGCACGTGGACTGATTGGCCTTCGTAACAACGTTCTTACTGCAACAGCAGGAGAGGCCATTATGGCTCACCGTTTCAAAGCGTACGAACCGTGGAAAGGTCCGATTCCAGGACGTATTGCAGGAGTACTTGTTGCGAAAGACAAAGGTGCGGCTGTAGCTTACTCTATCGATAAGCTTCAGGATCGCGGAGCATTCTTTGTTTCGCCGGGAGATGAAATTTATGGAGGACAAATCATTGGTGAACACATTCGTCCTGATGATCTCGTCGTGAATCTTGTAACTGAAAAGAAACTCACGAACATGCGTGCTTCAGGAAGCGATGTGAAAGTTGCGATTGCACCTGCTATCAAGCATTCTTTGGAAGAAGCAATGGAATACATCCAGGGAGATGAATACGTAGAAGTAACACCTCTTTCTATTCGCTTGCGTAAAATTCAACTCGATCCAAACGAACGTGAACGTTTAAAAAAGAAGACTGCAGCACAGTAAGCGGCTCACAGGTCAAAGCGTTCAGCTTAGTAATACGTTGTCATACCGCCCCGGGTGCAAAAGCATTCGGGGTTTTTTTGTGGTGTGCCGCGACAAAAAAAGAGGGTGAAATATCTCCACCCTCTTTTCAAACATGTATTGTCTTGCGCACTATGATGCAGGAGCCGGCTCTGTTGGCGCTACTGCACGAAGAGACTTCGCACTTTCCAACATACGATCAACCTGTTCTTTCTTGAACGCATTTTCTGGATTCAGGTTATTATCGCGCACATAGTAGGTATCGTTTCCAACTTTCACAATAGAATAGAAGTGGAACATCGACAACTCACCGAATTTGGTTTCCCAAACCAGAGTAGTTGCATCGTTCACCGTGAAAGTGCTCATGCCGGCATCTGTTGCTTCGATAAGTGCCTTTTGCTTTGCGAGATCCGTTTCTTCTGCACCTCCGATGTTCACGAGGATGTCGAAGTTATTGCCTATGCGCAACTGAATACCTCCAGGCGTTTCCATTGAATCGAGCATACCTGAAGTAGAATCAGGCAGATTAATTTTTACAGGATGACCGAGGTGAGTAAGGTCAACCGCTACCATTCCTTTCGGAATAACTTCTTCAACAGTTTCAGGCTTGTCTGTTCCGCATGCAGTCCACATCAGGGGCAATGCGATAGCCGCAATGGCAATTAGTTTTCTCATGAGTTCTTTTTTTGAGTCGTCAGACGCAGAGCGCGTAAACGAAATGGCTGTGATGATTAAATGAATTGCGTTCGTGTTTGCTTCGAGCAAATATACAACTTCAACGATTGTTGCAAACAGCAAGTAGTGTCATAAAAAAAGCCCCTTGGGTTGACCGAGGGGCTTTTTTCCATAAGAAAAAGAATTACTTCTTCTTCTTAGCTGCTTTCTTCTTAGCTGCTTTCTTAGGAGCTGCTTTTTTCTTTGCAACTTTCTTAGCTGCTTTTTTCTTAGCAGGCTTAGCTGCTTTTTTGGTTGCTTTCTTTGCCATGGTTTTATAAGGTTTTGAAACTTATTTGCGACGAAGTAATAAAAAATTTGTACACGAAATAAATTATCAACATTCATGTTTTCAACATGGTTTTGTTAATAAGGATGATTAGCTTCCCCGAAAGTCATCTGATCGTGTTTGATTTTTCTGCTGCATCACGCAGAATTTTTTTTCAAAAAAATAAAACGTGACTCGCTGTGTTCCTTTGTTTATGCACGTTTCAGAAGATGTGATGAAAAATATTTTTTGTGAATATCATTTCATCTGTGCATCAACTACACCATTTTTCTCTTCCACTTTGCCATGTAAAATCCATCCCCAAAATTTTTATCAATTCCAGTTCTTTTTTCTTCCTGAAACTCCCATTCATCCGGTTTGAGACTCGAAAACCACTTTGCTTGTGCTTCACCTTCGGATGGAAGAACACTACACGTTGAGTACACTAATGTTCCTCCTGGCTTCACCATCGCAGAATATTTTTCGAGAATCTCTCTCTGCAAACGATGCATGCGCTGCAAATCTTCTTCGTCTAATCTCCACTTCGCATCTGGGTTGCGACGCAGTACTCCCGTTCCTGTGCATGGAACATCGAGGAGTACAACATCGCCTTTAGCAGCGAATGCAGAGATAATATCAGGAGACGTAATCTCTTTTACTTCTACAATATCAGTCTTCGCTTTCGAGCATCGATCTCGCAATGCTTTCAGTTTTCCACCTGCAACATCCATGGCGTAGATCTTCCCAGAGTTCTTCATGAGGCTCGCTAGCTGCAACGTTTTTCCACCGGCGCCGGCACATGCGTCAATCACCACCATTCCCGATTTCACTTTACAGAACAATCCTGTTTCTTGCGATGAACGGTCCTGAACTTCGAATAGTCCGTCGGTGTACGCCTTTAGAGAAAATACATTTCGGAATTCTCCCAGCAACAACGCGCCGGGTAAATCATCGACCGCAGACGCATTGATTCCTTCCGCGTTCAATTGAAGCGCGAGATCATCGAAAGAAATCAACGCTGTATTGGCACGAAGAAATACGCGCGGGTCCGAATTCAGGAAGTGAATGGTTTCTTCCCATTTCGCTTCACCCATTTCTTTCACGCCCGTTTCATCGAGCCAATCGCCCACCGACTCGCGAATTTTACGCACGCGAAGGTATTTGCGGAATTTATCTTCCAGCGAAGGATTTCCGCTGACCTCTTTCCCGTTGTATAAATCGATCCACATGCGATACGCTTCATGCAGTCTTTCTGCGTCGGCGAGAAACAATACTTCGCCCAATCTTACCGCTGAGGTAATAGGTCGCCAGAAACGGATTAGTCCGTAGAAAACCTTCGCCGCTTCTCTTCTAACAATATCATCAGTGACTTTATTTACTCGGAAGAGATTGTTCAATATCAAATCTGCACGATCATTGCCTTGCATTAATCGCGACAATCCGTCAAATACCAATTGTGTGACGGCGTCTTTGCGTTTTCCTGGTCCCATGGGGTAAATGTACGATTTACGAATGTGGGAATGATGATATCGGGTTTATGGGAAGGATTTCGCGTAAAGAAAGTCGCGCTTGATAAATTCAAAAAGAACTTCCCAAATCGTAATTTTACAGCATGCTGGCCGCATCGGTAATCATTTACCTCATCGTTAGTCTCCTGATCGGAGTTATTGCCGCGCGCAAAGTCCGTTCTGAAAGCGATTTCGTTTCTGCCGGACGAAGGCTTCCCTTGGTCATCGCCACGACAACTGTTTTTGCCACATGGTTCGGATCGGAAACTGTTTTAGGAGCATCTTCTCGGTTTTCTGAAGAAGGCGTAAACGGAATCATTGAAGATCCATTTGGCGCGTCATTGTGTCTTGTACTAATTGGGTTGTTTTTCGCTCGACCGTTGTATCGAATGAATCTTCTTACGTTCGGTGACTACTATAAGGTAACGTTTGGTCCAAAAGCAGAATTTGTTGCAGGTATATTTCTTGTGCTTTCCTATTTAGGATGGGTTGCCGCACAACTTGTGGCGAGTGGAATTGTTTTGCACGCAGTGATGCCACAACTGAGCGTTCCGGGAGGAATTCTGGTTTCGTCGCTGGTTGTCTTTACATATACAGTAACTGGCGGAATGTGGTCGGTGTCGATTACCGATTTCATACAAACGATCATCATCATTGTTGGATTGATCGTCGTTGCCATCGTGCTTGTTCCACAGGCAGGCGGATTTTCACATCTCATCGACACAGCGCCAGAGGGATTTTTTAGAATTAATCCGGGCAATACTTTTAATGGATGGGTTACACACTTTGCTGCATGGATTACGATTGGACTCGGATCCATTCCTCAGCAAGATGTTTATCAACGCGTGATGGCATCGCGTAATGAGAAGACAGCCGTTCGTTCCACATTTTTAGGTGCGGGCATGTATCTCACGATCGCGTTGATTCCATTACTGCTTACGCTTTGCGCAAGAAATATACTGACCGATCAACCGGCCGATGCGCAGCTCATGCTTCCTGAATTAATTCTCAATCATACCTCTGTGTGGATTCAGATTCTGTTTTTCGGGGCTTTGCTTTCTGCGATCATGAGTACAGCCAGCGGAGCACTCTTAGCGCCTTCAGTTATCCTTTCTGAAAATTTGATTCTTCCACGTTTGAAGAAATTACCGGACGATTCCAGGCGATTGCTCATCACTCGCTTTAGTGTGCTTGCTGTTGGTGGCATCTCCCTATTTATGGCACTGTGGCGACAAGACATTTACGAATTGGTAGGAGAGGCTTCTGTGATTAGTTTGGTCGGACTGTTTGTTCCGCTTTGCGCAGGACTGTTTTTCAAGAATACAAATGAGCGCGCCGCAATTGGATCAATGCTGCTAGGCACAGCTGTTTGGTTGTATTGCAATATTATTGAATCAGAAATTCCATCACTTATCTACGGACTCATCGCCGCCATTATTTCCATGGTCGTTATTTCTGTACTTTTGCCACGGAAAGATTCCGCTAATGATACATTACACCACTGAAGTCGACATTGCTGGAATCATCGTTCGCGATCCGGTCACTGCAATTACGAATCTTGGAATTTTCGCTTTTGGAGTGCGGTATTTTCGCTTGCTCACCAAACACGATCTAGAGTATCCAAATAAAAACTGGAACTACTTCTTCCTACTTATTGGCTTATCCTCTTTGATTGGAATATTCGTTCACGGGTTCTCATATTATTTGTCGCCGAACTTTCACTTTCATCTCTGGTGGCTCATGGGTGTAGTTCAAGGAGCTGGAGTATCGTTTGCGCAATTCGGAGTCGGATCGAATGTTTTTGAAAAGAGAAGATCATTGGTTGGAATAATCGTGTTGGTGCAATTCGTTGCGTTCTCTGTGATCATGTATAGCACCGAATCCTTTGATATTGCGAAAATTCACATTGCCCTTGGACTTATTCCAATTATGATTTACTACGTATTTCAAGGTATGAAAGGGCTAAGAGCGGAAATTCTAGTGGCTACAGGAATTGGAGTTTCTGCATTAACAGCTGTGGTGCATTCCCTTAAACTTTCGCTCAGTCAATGGTTCAATTACAATGACATTGCCCATGTGCTCATCATTACGAGTCTTATTGTAATGTATAATGGTGTTAAAGCAGGATTGACGTTGCGCAAATTTGCCTGAGTAAGCTTCCTTGATAATTATTTTGCCAGCAGTATTCGATCCGAACCATCAAAGTACGGCGCCTGAATGGAAATAACTTTCAGCGGGACGGAAGAAGTAACCTCCACAGAATGCGGAGTTCCTTTTGGAATAAAAATCACGTCGCCTTGCTTGATGTGTATTTTCTGATCACCAAGAATCATATCCGCCTCACCTGAAACCACAACGACCTGTTCTGTGTGATTGGCGTGATAATGCAATTTCACTTCTTTCGGAATTACAATTACGAAACTGCTGGAGAGCGAATCGGAATAAAGTGATTTGACGAAATTCTTGTCGCCCGAGGGAGCTTGAATTGAATCGGTGGGCGTGACACCCTGCGCGCAAGAGAAAATAGAAAAGAACAGAAAAGAAAGCGTCAGAATATTCTTCATGAGTTGCTGAAAAATAGAAATTGGGAATTCGGGGTCCTTGTATTCAATGAACAAACAAGTTTAATCCAAATTCCCAACTCCCGCAATTCCGGCTACCGCCCAACTTTCACGCGAGAACCTTCGCTATGCGCAGAAAACTCTGGTGCGTACATGCATTGCACCGTGGTAATTCCATTGGAGAAATTCCCTTCATGCGCAACAAATAGCGGATACTCGAACACGTAATTTCCTTTCGGCAAGAACGGGAAGAAGAAATTGGTTGAAGCATCTTTTGTGCTTTCGTAATAACCCAATCCATCCTGCCATTTGTAGGAAGAGAAAACATTAATCGGCTCAAATCCGGACGCACGCATGTCCTTCATGTGCACATATTCCATGTCACGATCTGTTTTCAGTTCTATTCTTACACGGATCTTGTCTCCTGGCTTCAGTATGGTCTGATCGGTCACGGGTTCAATTACCGGACCCGACGCAGTATTTCTTGTGACAAATAACTTCTTCGAAACCTTGAGCGGTGTATTTGCAGGAGTAATCTTATCGAGATCTTCGAAATACTGCCAATACAATGCGCCCCAAGAGACTCCGGGTCCTGCTTTCGTTACAGTAACCTTACCCATATCAGGAGTAATGCTGTTGCCGGTCCATGCCATTTTGAAATATCCGGTTCCAGCTTCTGCAGTTACTCCCTGCGCTTTCGGATCAATGATTTGTGAACCAACAACAATGGTTACGTCCGATTCCGTCGCTAACCAATCTGTTCCCTGAATGAGCAATGCATAACACGCCTCAACAGTTGACTTGGTTGTTTTCCACTCATTCGTTTGTTTGTTCTTGAGCAGCCAAACACGAATATCATCGACAGCTTTCTGGTCATTGCTTACTTCATAGAAAGCTTCTACCATTAATGCCTGAGATTCTATCGGCGCTTGATACCAATAGTATCCTCCATTGGTCATGTCCTTCCAATACATTCCCATTTCTTCCGATACAGTTGCTGTTTCCTTCAACGATTTCATAATGTTTGTTGACGTTACAGTTTCCTTGTTGCGGAACAGATCCAGTGCGAGCATTCCTTGCATGTAGCGCGACTTAGCCGTCCAATATTTTTTCGCTTGGCCCTGATAATAATCGAACGCTTTTTTGGTTCGAGCTGTCATCGGAATATCCGTGAAGTAACTGCGGGCATACAAATAATGAATTTGCAAATAACCCAGATGATCTTCGTCGATATGTTGCGGGTCCCATTTCAAAATCCACTCGTAATCTTCCGCAATACGCTGATCGAGATAATTCACCCCGCGCGTAATCATATTCCAATTGTTGCTCTCGGTGCGCACTTCGGTAATTCCTAAATGATCAAGGTGTCCGAATCCGCAGATGATATGCTGCGTAATGTAACGATCATCAGGCATTCCTTCAAACCAAGGCCATCCGCCATTACTCACTTGCATCTGACGCAACTTACGCATGGTGCGATCCTGTTCATTTGACATTTTATTCATGTCGAACAAAAGTCCAACACGGCGTTTGCGCTCCGATTCATCTTTAGCGTCGAGCACCCAAGGCGTTTCAGTAAGCACGGCTGATTTCAATTCCTGATTCTTTTCAAGGTTCGAAAGAAACGCATCCGGACTTTGATTTTTCCATGAATCGAAAACAGCTTTCATTTTTGGTGAAGAGTTTGCGATATGCGCAGCAATTGTATTCGAGTAGTAACGCGTGAACGTTTGCTCTGCACATTCATAGGGATACTCCATCATATACGGTAGCGCTTGAACAGCATACCACGCCGGATTCGAAGTAAACTCCAAAGTGAGTCGATGATTCGCCATCGTCTTAGATCCGTTTGCCTGATTGATCAACTTATCGAAACGGAACTCCTTGGTTTGTCCTCCGCGAATCGGCATTGGCATTGTTTCAGTAACCAACATACGATTGGAAAGTACCGGCAAAGCGTTTTCTTCACCGTCGCTGAAATTTCCTGCAGTTGCTACTACCTTATATTGTAAAGCGCCATATCCTTGAGGAACTTTAAGATTCCATGCGAGCGGAGCACTCTGACCTTTTTTAGCCGTGAAACTTCTTTCTGCAGAACCAGCATCCGCCATTAGCTGTGCAGTAATATCCTTCATGGTCAGTGCATCGAACAGGAACAACTGCGCTTTACCATTTTGATCTGCATCCGAAAGGTTGGTGACTTTTGCAGTCATTGTAATTTCATCGCCTTCACGAAGGAAACGCGGAGCGTGTGGGACGATCATAAGATCTTTCTGTGTCACCACTTCCTTTTGAATGAATCCGTACTTCAGGTCTTTCGTGTGCGCAAATGCCATGAACTTCCATTTCGTCAGCGCTTCATTCATTGTGAAATTGATCGTCACAGTTCCGGATGAATCCGTTTCGAGATGCGGGAAGAAGAATACGGTTTCATTGAGATTGCTTCTCGCTTTTACTTCATTCAGCTTTTCTCCTGAAGAAGTCTCTGTTCGCGCATCTCTGGAGTTCACGCCGTCTTTCGCTTTTTCTGCGGCGGGAGCAGGAGGGGCTGCACCTGTAGGAGCATTCTTATCCGACCTATCCGAGTTGCTATCCAATTTTGAAAGCGCCTTCAGAGGTTTGGAGCCTCCCACGCCACGTACTTCCTGAAGTTCATCAAGCTGCGGCGTTTTCGATACATCTCCATCATCGTAAGAATAACCTCCAAAATATCCTCTGTAACCGTACGACATATTATATCCGAACCAGTTCAGGTAATCATAGGTACGTTCTGTCCAAGAAGAATATGGATTCCACGATCCATCCCACAATTGAGATACCACAACTCCTTCTACATGATTCATCCAATACGTATTGCTGTAATATGAACGATAGAGATAGAATGAAAAGTAATTCCCGCGGAATTCGTCGAGAGAAGCATCATACATCGCTGCGACCATTTCCGCCATTACTTTTTCACCTTTCGGACCTTTGAGTTTAATCTTCCATTCTTCAGGTTTTCCAGGCTGAAGTTTGTCGCGGAAGGTTTCAAATTCCATTTCGAGGTTAGTGTTCTCAAACGGAACATAAATTCCCTGATCTACAGTATACGATCTGTTATTGTAAACGAATGAAAAATGCACCGCGAAATTTCCTCTGTGCTTTTCCTCAATAGGAATTTCAATGAGCTTCATTTCATTGCTCATTTTGATAATCTCTCTCGAAATAATTTTGTTCTTATGTTCCACTTCGTAAACCAATGAAACATCTTTCAAAGACGTTGAGACCTGTATCTGTGCTTTCTCTCCGGGTTGGCAATTTGTTTTCAGTGCATTAAATTCAAACGGCGACTTGGAATACGGCGTTTTTTCTTTTGCACCATATAAGGTGAAGTAACGCATATCCTTTGCCGATTGACCGAACTTGTCTTTGGTGTCTGCTTCCATTACATACGATCCGGATTCCCAACTGTTCTTGTCGAGATAGAATTTTCCCGGTTTCACGGAATTGATTGTTCCGCTATACACTTTCTTCCCTTTCTTCCAGGTGCTGCGCTCATTCTCGTTATTGTACGGATCATTCGGAAACCATGACGACCAATCTGCTTTCGTATATATAAACTGATCAGGACGCTCCCACTTACGTTCGCGAAACACCACATTTGGTTCTTCCAATTTGTATATCGACACATTCACATCAGATGGTTCCGGCTGGCCATTCAGATTATTCACCGTAACCCGCACCGCAGCAGTGTCCGATTTCTCCAGCATTTCAGGCATTGGCACAGTGAGTTCAATGGAGGTATAACCAACACTCACCATTCCACTTCCGCTGTGCGTTTCTCCGGTAATATCTGTTACATCCGTATACACATTGTACATGAACACCGGATCGCTTTCGCGCGGAATCGATTTATCAGGAATTGCTGCAAACGGAATAACATAACCGCCGGTATCATCAGACATCACGGAGCCGTTTGCAATTTCCACGCTGGTTGTGTTAGGATAATATCCTCTCCAGCACCACCACCACCACGGAAAACGTGCAGTGCGCACAACACGATACTTCACTTCTGCATGATCAACAGCAGCACCCGAGAATGAGCGGGCGTTACCCGTCACTTTCACCGTATCATTCAGTCGAAACGCGCCTTTCACAGGATGCACGTTCACTTCAAATTGCGGTCGCTTGTATTCTTCAACTGAAAAATAGGAAGAGCCCGATTCATTTTGAATGTGCATTTGTCCGGTAAGTCCGGCAGCCGGTGCAATGAATGATCCGCTGAACGAACCATATTCATTCGTTACAAGATCAAGTGAAGTAGTCTTTTGATAATTGGCGTCATAGAAAGTAACTGTTGTTGACTTTCCTTTCATTAATTCGTGTTCATCTCCGTCTGAGTTAATGATTATGCCTTTGAAGTAGACTGTTTGTCCGGGACGATATATTCCGCGATCAATGAAGAAAAATGTTTGCGGAACTTTTTTCCTAGGTTCACGATACGCCTTGTATTGATAGTTGTAAGAAGAGTACAAGTGATTTTTGTTCGTCTGAAACTCCAGAACAAACGTGCGATAATTCACGGGAGCAGGAATAACGAGCTTACCATTTTTGTCTGCGATAAAAGAAGCCGTTTTCTTCATTTCATATTCGCGTGACGTGTAATCGTACTTTTCCTCCCACATGGAAATATTTGTGTTCGGAAGAGCCACCCCGTTTTTACGGTTGTAGCAGAACACTTCCATACTTCCGTCATCCATTCGGCGTTGCAAATAAGAAATATTGGAAGACCAAGTTTCTGCAATGGCAAGACCGTTTGCGTTCATTGGAAACGAATCAACTGCGGAAGCAATAATTGCATAGTGTCCGGAAGGAAGCGCCGGAATTTTTATTTCCGCAGCATGCATTTGATAATCCTTTGTGTCAGGAAGATCAATGCTCCATTGCTGAACAATCGGTTTTTTCAAATACGCACTCACCTGGTCTTCCCATGAGCGGTAATCATACCGACTGTCGAGATCTTCATCCAGCTTTACAGCGCGGAAATATAATTTGGTGAGATTCTTCCAATGTAAAAGTCCGCGATATGGCTCTCCGGGAAGCGCAACGTCTTCGGTCGAGAAATTAATCGTTTTTGCGGTGATCTGATTACGCAGTGATTCACATTTCTGCGCTCCTAAAGTGCCAGGGAATTTCTTCATGATCCCTTCGCAGATTTCATTTGCACGGATATTCGCATATCTGTTTTCGTCACCTTGTTTCGGGTCATATTTCGATGCCAGTCCGGCATGATACAATGCAACCTGATACATTACTTCTCCTGAGTAAGGATTGTTCCCGTTGTTTGCTGCAAGCTGACGAAGCGCCTGTTCATACAATGAGTCTTTTCCCGGAGTAATGGAAGTATTGTGCACGTAGTTCAATCGCTCTAGGTCGGCCATGATCAGCGCGTCAGCGGTCTTATCATTCAAGTGAAACCGCACCAGTTCTTGCAAGTTTTTGAGTGCAAAGAACCGCAGCGACATTGAATCTTTCGTATCCAATTTCAGATTTGCAAACTGTGCAGCCGGTAAAAAGTAATCGCGGTTATCAATTTCAAACGCATCTGCCGGACGAGTGATTTGCGGCTCATAAGAAGCGAAAAACTGAATGGCAGGATAGGCAAGAAAATCGTACAGCGTAGGACGAAGTTCATGAGGCGCCGTTCCCTCTTCAATAATATCTTCATAATATTTGCTATCGGTCTTCTTCAGACTGTCTGCGTCCTGCAGCGAAAATTGATACTGCTTAATCGTTTGATCAACCAGTTTAGTTACATCCCAAGTATTCACTGAGTCGTTTGCAAACTTCACAGTTTGACTGCGCTGATAAATTGTCCAGCGATTGTTTTCATAATACTGCCAGTACAAATTACCAAGCATGTGATGCAGTATCGGCTTGAGCGGATATTTCGCAGTCTTCAATTCTTCGCGAAGCGAATAAATAGCGCGGTCTTCACTTCCCTCAACAAAAGTGTCCTCAAATTTGAGTCGGTGCATGATCGCCTTCACTACCTGCGGAGAATTGTTCTCCTTTTTCGCTTTGTCGTAAATCTGGTTGGTTAAATCAAGCGCTGAGCGGTACAAGCCTAGACGGGAAAGGGAATCAACTCGCAGCCATTCTTTGTCGTACGAATTTCCCTTTACGAGATACACCGCAGGTTCTGCCGCCGCCTTTGGACTTTGATAAATGGCGAAGTAGAGAAAAGCGGTAATTACCAGTGAAGAAATTGCAAGAAGACGTGTTAAGCGTCCTGTTTTGGCATTCTGCATATTAGGGATTTTTACTGTTGATGCAATTTAGAGGGAAATTCCACACCGAAATAGGAGGAATTTCATTGCGAGTGCGAATTATCGACCCTTTTTTCTATTCTTAAAACGGGCAATATCACATTCGAGCGGGATAGGAGCGCCTGATTCCATGTGATCTACAAGTAGTTGAGCAAGAAACGGAGTTAGCAACACTCCTTTGCTGCCGGTACCGTTCAAAATACCAACATGACGATAATCAGGATGAACACCAACCAGTGGTTTCCTGTCGCGACCGGCGGGGCGAACACCTGCGAACTGACTTTCCGCGCGGTAAGGAATATCAATTACAGAAGAAAGCTTCCGCAATAGTTCATCACGTCCATCTTGCGTTGTGTTTTCATCCGCTTTTCCCGGGTTGAATGTTGCACCGCAATCGTACAAATCATTGCCCAGTGGTGCAAGATAAACAGGTCCATTCAATACATCATTAAGATTAAAATCTGGAATGTGGACGTGAATAATTTCTCCTTTCGTAGGAGCCAAAGGTATTTCGGGAAAAAGCGAGTTGCCCGAAGCAAGATGTCCCTCACAAAAAACTATTTTTCCTGCGGAAATGCGATCATCGTACAGAATTCCATCTGCAGTGATTTTCAATTTTTCAATGTCAAACCACTCGTCGCGATACACGTTTTGCGCGGAAAAATATTCTTTAACTGCGAACATGTAGGACGCCGTGTTCAGTACTCCACCACCATCAATTGTTCCTGCTCCGAACAACGCCTTTACTTTTCCGGGATAAGGGTCGTCGATGTATTCACCGGCAAAAACTTTTCCGTCTTTCGTGCAATACAATTTGAATAAATCACGCTCTTCTGCCGATGGGAAAATGCGGACAATTCGACGGTGTTCATGAAATTTTGCTTTGGTTAGTTCCTCCGCATGTTCATAAAACCGTGAGGCTATTGCACATGCTTTTGCAGCTTCCCACGTCGGTATCATCCTTCGAAAATTAAACGGATTGTAAACACCCGCTGCTACGTTGGAGGACCACGACTTACCTTCTTTGTTGATAACCACAACCGACTTCCCTCGTCGAACTAGCTCCATTGCCATAGCACTTCCTGCAATTCCTTGTCCCACGATTAGATAGTCCGTTTTCATGAGGGTAAAGATAGCGATGGGTTTGAGGAATCGGGGAATTGGGCTAAAGGGCATTGAGGCCAATCTCCTAAACTCTAATAATTTTGTACAAACACATGCAAGCTCCCTAAGTCACATTGATCCAATTACCCAACTTCACACTTACCCTTTCAACCTTTTTTCGTAATTTTCGCCTTCACACAAACAACCCACAAAATCATGATCTACTTCTATGCCATTCTAGGATTCTTCCTCTTCCTTGTACTTATGTTATCATTCGTTTCTATACAGCAAGGAACTGTTGGTATAACAACGATTTTCGGAAAGTACAATCGCACACTTTATCCGGGACTGAATTTCAAAATCCCTTTCATTGAGAAAGTCTTCAAAAGAATTTCTGTTCAGAACCGTTCTGTAGAATTAGGTTTTCAGGCAGTAACCATTGACCAGGCGAATGTAAACTTCACCGCAATGTTGTTGTATTCTGTATTGAACAACGACGAAGTAAACGTGAAGAACGTTGCCTTCAAATTCGTGAACGATCAGAACTTCATGGCTGCACTTATTCGTTCTGTTGAAGGTTCGGTACGTGCATTCGTTGCAACAAAAAAGCAGTCAGAAATCCTTTCATTGCGTCACGAAACAGTGAACACTGTAAAAGATCAACTGGATCAGACGTTGGAAACTTGGGGTTACCACCTCATCGATCTTCAGTTGAACGATATTACGTTCGATGAAGAAGTAATGCGCTCAATGGCGAAAGTAGTTGCATCAAGCAATCTTAAGGCTGCAGCAGAAAACGAAGGTCAGGCGTTGCTCATTACGAAAACAAAAGCTGCGGAAGCAGAAGGTAATGCAATCAAAATTGCGGCTCAAGCAGAGAAAGAAGCTGCTCAGTTGCGCGGTCAAGGTGTTGCCGGTTTCCGTGAAGAGGTAGCAAAAGGTATGAGTCATGCAGCTAAAATGATGCAGGATCAAAACCTTGATGCATCACTCATTCTGTTCTCTATGTGGACAGAAGCGGTGAAGAATTTCGCTGAGCACGGAAAAGGAAATGTAATTTTCCTCGATGGCTCTACTGAAGGAATGCAGAAGACCATGAAAGAGATGATGGCGATTACACAAATGGATATGAAGCCAAAGAAATAACGGCACAGCAACCATACGAAAGCGTCGGGAAGAGATTTCCGGCGCTTTTTCATTTTATATCGCCATCGACAGATGCGAACATTCAACACTCTTTACTTCTCGCTAAGAAAAGAGTGCGGGAAACGTGAACATTTGCATTCTCCGTGTAACTTTACGTAGTATGATTCCGAAGAAGGTCAAAGTCAAAAAAACAAAAGCGCGGCAAACAATCGGTCGTCGTGAAAACATTGACTTCCCTGATTTAGGTCTTTACGGACTCGCCGCGAAAGTTGACACCGGAGCAAACACTACCGCTCTTCACTGTCACCATGTGCGTGTTGAAAATGGTGTTTTAATTTTTCGCCTGCTCGATGAAAATCATCCGGAATATCAAGACCGCGAACACTGCTTCGAGAAATTCGAGCACAAAATTGTAAAGAGCTCGTTTGGCGAGCAAGAAATGCGGTATATCATTCGCACCCGAATTACCATTGGAAAGCGTACCATCCGAGGAATTGTTTCCCTCACCGATCGCGCCACAATGAAATATCCTGTACTCATCGGTCGTCGATTGCTGAAAAATCGCTTTCTTGTTGATGTCAATTTGCTGAACGCATTATCAACCCCGAAATAATATTCCTATGCGCATTGGTATTCTTTCCCGTAACGCACATCTTTATTCAACTGCACGCTTGGTAGAAGCTGGACAAAAACGCGGACACGAAGTTCATGTTATCGATCACCAGAAATGTGTATTGGTAATCGAATCCAATAAGCCGAAAATCATGTATCGCGGAGAAGAACTTCCGCATTTTGATGCAATCATTCCTCGTATCGGCGCCAGCGTAACTTTCTACGGTGCAGCTGTTGTTCGTCAGTTCGAACAAATGCATACATTCTCCACACTCGAATCGCAAGCGTTGGTTCGTTCACGCGATAAACTGCGCAGTTTGCAATTGCTCGCGAAAGCAGGAGTTGGAATGCCGAAAACCGCTTTTGCATCGAGTCCGAAAAATATCGACGATGTATTAAATCAAGTTGGCGGAGCTCCTGTGGTGATCAAACTACTCGAAGGAACGCAAGGCATAGGGGTAATTCTTGCTGAAACGCGTAATTCTGCTAAGTCAGTTATTGAGGCATTTCTTGGTGTAGAGGTGAACATTCTTGTTCAGGAATTTATTGCAGAAGCCGGTGGCGCCGACATTCGCGCATTCATTGTAGATGGACAAATTGTAGGAGCCATGCGCAGACAAGGTGCAGAAGGCGACTTCCGTTCTAATCTGCATCGTGGAGGAACAGCTTCTTTGCTGGAATTAACTCCTGAGGAAAAAGCAACAGCCATTAAAGCCGTTAAGAAACTCGGATTGGTGATCGCCGGCGTTGATATGCTGCAATCATCACGCGGCCCATTGGTAATGGAAGTAAACTCTTCTCCCGGTCTCGAAGGAATTGAAGGCGCTACGAAAGTTGACATCGCCGGAAAGATCATTGAGTACATCGAGCGAAATGAATTTCATCAGAATTTATAAATTATGAATTGCGATGTGAGAATTACGAATTAATACGCACTCCATATCGTAAATCGTGCATCACAATTTTTAAATCGTAATTCTTTCAATGGGCAAACCATTCCACATACAAGGACAAACCATAAATGCCGGTGAGCATGCGCAAGTTGTGCTGAATATTTACAAACTTCCTACGCACACCCTCATCGAAATTCCGGTCTTCGTATTCAATGGTAAAAAGCCCGGTCCCACCATTCTGTTTCTTGCCGGAATGCATGGCGATGAAATCAACGGAATAGAAATTGTGCGTCAGCTCATCAAGCGCGATGATGTGATGAAACTCAACCGTGGTTGTGTTGTGGCGATTCCTGTCATCAATATTATTTCGTTTCTCGCCGGGTCAAGAGATCTTCCCGATGGTCGCGACTTGAATCGGTGTTTTCCCGGAAGCACGAACGGATCACTCGGAAGCCGAATTGCACATGATCTGATAGAAACAATTATTCCGCAAATAGATTTCGGAATTGACTTCCATACGGGTGGAGCCAAAATCACCAACTTCCCGCAAATACGTTGTGTGTTCAGCGACAAGAAAAATCTTTCATTAGCGAAAATATTTGCCCCGCCGCTGGTATTGAATTCCCCGTTCCGCGAAAACACCTTGCGTAAAGAAGCAGCTTTACGTGGAAAACACATTCTTGTTTTCGAAGGTGGCGAGTCGCGCCGATTTGACCCTGTTAGTGTACAGGAAGGATTGAATGGTTGCATCCGCACGTTGAATCACTACAAAATGATTGATGCAGATGTTCCTGACCACAAACCTGTTTTTCTTCCAAAAACATCTTGGATTCGTGCAAGAAGTTCCGGATTGTTCCATACACAGAAACAATACGGCGACAAAGTGAAAAAAGGAGATATTATAGGAATGATTTGTGATCCGTACGGCGAAGTTGAACACAATGTGGTTTCACATCAAACCGGATACATAGTTGGTTTGAACAACCAGCCTGTCGTGAACCAAGGTGATGCATTGATTCACATTGGAATTACCGCGTAGCTTTCACTCGAATGGATTCTTTGGCTTGACCTTTCCATCAGGGATGTGCGTATCTCGCTGCGGGTTTGGTTGTGTTTGAACCGGTTGTGGTGGTTGGTAATTTTGCTGTCCACCATTCCATGTGTTTTGTTGTTGTTGTCTCAGTAAGGCCATTCGCTCATGATAGCGAACTTCCCATCGACCCGATGATGCCAGCGCTTTGTTGTATTCTGAGATTTTGCTGATGTGGATTACAAGAAAAATAAGGCCGATAATTGCTACTCCAACTCCGGCATACGGAATAATACAACAGCAAACCAAAATACATCCGGTAGTTCCAACAGTTAAGCCGGGTTTCCCTTCTGCGGGAAACATATTACGAACGGCAAATTCTCCTGCAATTCCATTAGCCACAGCATTCGTCACGAGAAATTGCCACACTAGTCCGAAGACAGGAATAGCACAGAGCCATACCGCGCCAGGCTCCATCTTTCGAATATCGTGTGATACCTGATCAAGTGCACGACTCATTACAATCATCCAGAAAACAAGAATCACTAACCCTGCTATCAAGAATAGTGCCCACATCAGTCCGAAGATTTCTGAGAAATTCATATTTCGAAATTAGTACAAATGATATAATTAATTGAAGAGGCAACGAATAGAACTACGCTATGTTTGTAAATCATGGAACAATCGTGTTTTAGTCACAGATTTATCTACACAAAGTAGTGGATAAAAAGAACTGATGCGCGGTTGCAGTCGAAACCTCATTTTGTATTTTGCAGACTCTTCGAAATAAAGAACACCCATGCGACCCCTATATTATCTGTCTTTGATTCTTGCTTCTTCTCTTATTATTACGTCCTGCAAAGGTGAACATGTTTGCGCCGGCCTGAATCGCGAAACAGGAAAAGCCAATTCCTCCAAATGCGCGCGTCGTGCCTACCGTGGCGGATATCGTTCTCCGAAAGAATTGGCTGCACGCGATCGTCAGAAGAGGCATGTAAAAAGAGCGCGTCGCCAAAGAGGACACGGTTCAATGGGCTAGGTCTGTCCGGCATTTTTTCATTTTAATTATCTACTCATTTTCTTCACGCTAATCACTCTTTCTGCTGAGCAATTGTGAACTGTTGTTACCTTCGCGGCAATGACGCACAACATTACCATATACACGGATGGTTCCGCTCGCGGTAATCCTGGTCCTGGTGGCTACGGGATCATTTTCATGACTGGCAGCAAAATGAAAGAAGCATCAGATGGATTTCGTCATACTACTAACAACAGAATGGAACTTCTCAGTGTGATTGTTGCTTTGGAAACATTGAAAGGTAGTGGTCATCACGTAACTATTGTTTCTGACTCCAAGTACGTTGTTGAGAGCATCAATCAGAAATGGGTGTGGGGGTGGGAGAAGAAAAATTTCAAAGACAAAAAGAATGCAGACCTGTGGAAACGCTTTCTGGCAATCTATCCGAAACATCATGTAAAAATGCAATGGGTGAAAGGTCATGCCGATAATCCTTTCAATGAGCGCTGTGATGAATTAGCTGTTGGTGCAGCAATGGGCAGCCACTTGAAAATTGATCACGCGTATGAAGAGCTCAGCAATTAATTTTTTCTACCCGCGATAAAAATTAAATCTGCGCACATACCCGATCTGCACAGCACCTTGCTTCCCTTTTCCAAGGTTCCCGGATAAAAAAAACTCATTCTGATTCCCTCGCATACTGGTCCATATATAACCGGCTTGCACTTCAAGCGCTGCATACGCACGATCAATGTAATACGCCTTATACACGGTACTCCATGGTCCGTAGGTATCTTCTCCTACGACATATAGCTCAATTGCATCAATGCCCGGATAAATCAACTTGTGCTTATTCACCGATGCTCCCAATCCAAAATACAATGCAACTCCCTCTTCTTCTAGCGGCATATTCACATTAAACAATACGGGTGCCGAATAACTAAGTGATCTGTATCGCACAGGATATTCTTCCTCCGCCCACACGATCGGAGGATCAAGCATAGCGGTGGTACTCTGAAAATCCGGCTTGTAAATCTTGTTTGTCGTCAATTGAAAACACACACTTCCTGTAAGTGTGAAAAAATAGGGATTGTCCGGCGAAGTTAACGTGCATGACGCCATTGCCCGCAGTCCGAATCGAATTCCATTTGGTGCCTTAACTTTAAAATGATCCAACGTGTCCAGTCCAACATTCCGACCCTGCGAAGAGTCCGCTACATAATAGCTGGCGTGATTACTTAATTGCTGAACACCAAACTGAGTTCCCGCTCCGAAATCAAAAATCAATTGCGCCTTACCCAGCTGTGAGAATAAGAGGATTAAGGAAAGAAATAATATCCGCATCATTACTTACAAGTATTTTACTCTGCACTGAGTGCTTTTCTTCGTTTCTCCAACAACGTTTCCATTCGCAAATATTCTGCTTCCTCTTCGCGTAAACGATCTAGTCTTGGATTACTTTTCTTCGCTCCCAATTTTTCGATCTTCTCGTGGGTGGCTGTTGCTTGCGATGAATAATACATTTGCAGATTCATCAACACAAATCGGCAAATCGACTGAGTAGTTGCTGAAAACGTTTTTGCGTGCAAGTCTTCTATGCCGGCGATTGCCTTTTCCACCGTTGTTGTAGTGCATCTTCGTGCAAGAAATTCGGAGTAAACAAACAGAAACGTCAGTTGACTCCTTCCATAAATTGTGCGCATCGTCTTTTCATACCATAGCTGCTGTGCATCACCTCCTCCGGCCGCATAGGCGTAGGCAACGGCTATTTTAATCTGACGATGTGTTTCATTTTCGTACTTGGCACACAAACGAAGTCCTTCTTCATTATCCAAAACCATAATCACACGTAGGGCATCTCCAAACACGCCATACGATGAATCTTCTAATGCCTTTCTTGCAAGTGCCAATGTGCTGAGCGTGTCTTTCGTTGGCTGTAATGCGGTAAGTGCTGCTGATCTTACAGGAGCATAAGGATCGTTTAATGCCATTGCAGATAATTCCTGTCGCAAGGAATCCGCTATTTTATCTGACTTGTTCAAGGCAGTAATGCGAATGTCTGTATTCTTATCCTTCAGCGCTTCCGCAACCACTTGTCGTGCTATTGTGGTTGATGCAACATCAGGAGCCAACGCATCAATGGCTTCGATTCTGTCTTTATACAGCGGAGCATTGCGATACATGAATGCCCACTCTTCTGCGGTGTGATGGTCTTTCTTCCAAGTCAGCAATGTTTTCTGCGCATCGGTATTCACGAGATCCGGTTTCTGTTTCACATCGAAACGGAAAGTATCGCACACGGCGTCTGCAACAATCTTTTCATGCACAACTTTACCTCCGGCATAAATGTCAATATCCATTGGCAATCGGAAAACCGGTACGCCGCGAGTGAAGTCCTGCACTTGTTTGATGATTACCATTTCCTCTTTCAATTTTTCATTCCACGTGTAGGTAATGTCAAGTTCTGGATGTCCGGGAGAAAGGAACCATTGATCAAAAAACCAATTCAAATCTTGTCCTGTAGTTTGCTCAAAAGCCAAACGGAGATTATGTATTTCTACGGATTGAAACTTATTCGTTTCCAAATACAGTTTCAGCGATGCGAAGAATGCCTCATCACCAACATATTCACGAAGCATGTGAAGAACTTGACCGCCCTTGTTATAGGAGTGCGAATCAAACATGTCTTCTTGCGATTCATAGTTGAAGCGAATCAATGGTACTTGCTTCCCTTTACGATTTGGGTTCTTATACGGAACTCCGGCTTCACGCAAGTAACCTCGCAATGATTCATAATGATGCAGATCAGCGGCCTCTTTTCCGTAGGCATGTTCGATCCACAAGTATTCTCCATACGTAGCGAACGATTCATTCAAGGGTAAGTTCGACCACGATTCTGATGTGACATAATCACCAAACCACTGGTGAAATAATTCGTGAGAGATATAATCTTCATAATCTCCATCTAGCATTTCACGCGGATCCATTTGCAGAAAATCGCTGTGCAACGTGGCTGTCGTGTTTTCCATAGCACCGGAAACATATTCCCGCGCACAGATCTGTGAATACTTTGCCCATGGATATTCTACTCCCAAAACATTGGAGAAAAACTCCATCATCTGCGGAGTCTTACCGAAAATGTTGCGCGCATACTTTTCAAATTGCGGTTCTACATAATAGCTTACTTCTTTTCCTCTCCACGTGTCTTTTACTACTTTGAAGTCGCCCGCTGCCATCATCACCAAATACGGCGCATGAGGTAAATCCATTTTCCAATGGTCGGTTTTCTTTCCATCTGAATCGATAACCGATGACACCAGCGTACCATTCGACAATGTTGCCATTCCCGACTCTACTTTCATTGTTACTTCAGAAGTCATTTTTTCATTCGGCCGGTCCACCGTTGGAAACCATGCGCTGCTTGCTTGCGTCTCTCCTTGTGTCCAGAACTGTCGCGGAATGTTTGGATCCGTATCATCTGGGTCAATAAAGTACAATCCTCTATCGTCTGAAATAGCTGCGCTTCCGCCCTTTTTCAATTCATTCGGTTTCGCTACGTACTCAATCACTGTCGTGAACTTTTGCGTGCGAGAATATGTCTTACCCAACTCAATTCGGAGAATGTCATTTTCATATTTCCAGTTTGCGACGACTTGAACAGGGGTAACAGTGCGTTCTAAAGAAGAGTCACTGACCCACACGTTTTTTATTTCCATGCCGCGTGCATCCAACTCAGCAATAGCTGTTGCGTAGAAATAAGGTTTTGCAGTAATGGTTGCTTTTCCGTAGAGGTAGCGCTTCTTCCAATCTGGGTTAACCTCCAATGCTGTATGAAGAATGTCCAATTGTCGATTAGCGCTTGGGTGATAATCCGGACGCGAGTACGGACTTATTCCACCGAACATCGACTTGTCGGTAGGTTTTACAGATGTAACCGGAGCCTTTTGTGTCTTGCATGCTGCAAGAATCATCATGGCTACCAATGGAAGAAGAAAATGGTGCTTTTTCATAATAGGAGTAAGACCAAATATCTGCAAATTCTCCGCTGGTGATACGCCATTCATCCTTAACGAGTGCCTCTTAAACGAAATACGGCACATAAATCGATTATTATCGGTCTGAAGACGTATTTTTACAGTCCTATCATGAAGAACAAAGAATATACAGCCAAAGTAAACGGTGATGCGGAATATCGCATTCTCCTCGACGACAGTGGCAAGGCGAACGGCTCGATCAATGGTGAAAATTTTACCTGCGACCTCTTAGACTCAGGAAGTAATCGCTTTCACATTATTCGCGATAACAAATCATATGAACTTGAAATTCTCGACGCTGATCTGAATGCCAAGACGATGATGGTGAAAGTGAATGGTCGCGATTACGAAGTGGCCCTAAGCGATCGCTATGACTCCTTGTTGAAGTCACTAGGTATGGATAAAGCGCTCAGCGCAAAAGTGAATGAAATGAAAGCGCCAATGCCAGGTCTTGTGCTCGACATTCGAGTTGCTGAAGGGCAAGCCGTTGCAAAAGGAGATCCTATTATTGTTCTGGAGGCAATGAAAATGGAAAACATTCTGAAATCTCCTGCAGATGTAACCGTTAAAAAAATTCTTGCGAAAAAAGGTTCTGCTGTTGAAAAGGGCCAAGTTCTTGTAACATTTGAATAGTAACCGCGGTTACTATCTTAAATATCATTAGTACTAAAATCGTTTGATACGTATTTAATATGGCTTCAAGAAGAGAGTTTTTACAGAAAAGTATTTTGGCTGGAGTTGGGCTTACTGTACTTGGGAAATCGGCGCTGAACGCAACGCCTTCTTCATCAGAACAAATTTCTGATGCCGGACCACAAACATATTCGCTTCTCCCGCTTCCTTATGCCTATGATGCACTTGAACCGTGGATTGATACAAAAACAATGCAAGTGCACCACGACAAACATCATCAAGCATACGTCGACAACCTCAACAAAGCGCTGAAAGCGAAATGGGAAAAGGAAAAGACCCCCGCCGATCCTACTTCAATTGGCTTGACCGCTCCAGCAGGAGATATGGTTGCTCCTGACCCGAACGCAGCTCCCGACAATCTCGCACAACTGAAAAGTCTGGAAGAAATGCTTGCGGGCGCAAGCAAATTGGAAATGCCAATCCGCAACAATGGCGGTGGCCACTGGAATCATACATTTTTCTGGGATATCATGAAGCCGGCTCCTGCAGCAGGAACAGCTAATGTACCTACAGGTAAGTTGTCGGAAGCCATCACCAACTCGTTTGGCTCTTTCGAAAAGTTCAAGGAACAATTTGTTAAAGCCGCCAAAGAACGCTTTGGATCTGGATGGTCTTGGCTCGTAATGCAAGACGGAAATCTGGTGATAACCTCCACGCCCAACCAAGATAATCCGCTAATGGACGTGGCTGATGTTCAGGGAAAACCAATCCTCGGACTTGATGTATGGGAACATGCATACTACCTCAAATACCAAAACGTTCGTGCCGATTATATCAATAACTGGTGGAGCGTGGTGAACTGGGAAAAAGTAGCAGAACATTACTCAAAATAGTCCACTGATGGCTGAGGTCTGGGGTCTGAAATTTCTCCTTATCTTTGCGTCGCTTAAATCACTCGCTATGAATCCATTTATCATCCTTGGAGTCTTCGGTCTCGGATCAACAGAACTCATCGTAATTCTTGTTGTCGTGTTGCTCCTTTTTGGCGGAAGAAAAATTCCTGAATTCATGAAAGGTCTTGGAACCGGCATCAAGGAATTTAAAGATGCTTCTAAGGGCACTTCTGAAGGAAAAACTACTCCTGAAAAGAAAGACTAATTCAGTTGTTGAATTAACAATGTTGGATGCAGAGTAATTCTACATTCAACATTTTTCATTTTTATCTCTCTCTGTGAAGCTGTACAATTCCCTCGCTGAAATCCGCACTGACCTGAACAACGGTTCAACCTCTTGTGTTGCACTCGTTGATCAGTATTTATCGCGTATAGATACAGCGAAAAACCTGAATGCATTCCTTGAAACTTTTCCTGAATCTGCACGCGCGAAAGCGGCCGAAGTAGATAAGAAAATTCCAACGAAAACTGCGGGGAAACTAGCCGGAATGGTGATTGCACTAAAAGACAACATTTGCTACAAAGACCACAAGGTTTCTGCTTCATCGCAGATTCTGGGCGGCTTTGTATCTCCATACAGTTCAACTGTTGTCGAACGACTCCTTGCTGAAGATGCTATTATCATCGGTCGCACAAACTGTGATGAATTTGCAATGGGTTCTTCCAATGAAAATTCATCCATGGGAAATGTCTTGAATCCATTGGATATTAAACGCGTTCCCGGAGGTTCTTCCGGAGGTTCTGCTGCTGCCGTTGCTGCACACCTTTGCCTTGCTGCATTGGGAACTGATACCGGTGGTTCAATTCGTCAACCCGCTTCTTTCTGTGGTGTTGTTGGATTCAAACCAACATATGGTCGTGTTTCTCGCTGGGGAATCATTGCGTATGCTTCTTCGTTTGATCAAGTAGGGCCGCTAACACACACTGTCGAAGATTCTGGACTCATCATGGAGGTAATTGCTGGAAACGACGAATTCGATGGAACTCTTTCTACAAAAGAAGTTCCTGAATATTCAAAGTCACTTGCTGTTACAGGGAAAAAACGAATTGCTTATATCGCAGATTGCCTCGACAGTCCGGGACTCGATCCGGAAATTCGCGAACGCATGAATAACATCATTGCGCAATTGCGTGCTGAAGGACATATAGTAGAGCCTGCAAGTTTCCCATATCTCGATTATCTGGTTCCTGCCTATTACATTCTCACTACTGCAGAGGCTTCTTCCAACCTCGCGCGATACGATGGAATTCGCTATGGCTATAGAAGTAAGAACGCAACCGATCTTGAATCAACATACAAGAAATCACGCAGCGAAGGATTTGGTCCCGAAGTGAAAAGACGAATCATGCTCGGTACTTTTGTGTTAAGTGCAGGATATTACGATGCATACTATTCGAAAGGACAAAAAGTACGCCGTTTGCTCCGCGACAAGACAGAAGAAATTCTGAATGCATTTGATTATATCATTCTTCCATCGACTCCTGGAACAGCGTTCGAATTCGGAGCCAATTCAGCAGATCCGATCAAGATGTACCTTGAAGATATCTTCACTGTTCAGGCGAACCTCACGGGAATTCCTGCTATTTCTGTCCCTGCGGGAAAATCAAAAGACGGACTGCCTTTCGGAATTCAGGTGATGGGCCGAAATTTCGATGAAACGGGCGTAATGTCTTTTGCCGATCATATTCAGAAATTAGGCTGATTTCGTGTTTTTTCTTCGTTTTTAACAATCACAGGGTAATACTTTCGCGGTATTCCAAACGATTGTAATTATCTTGTAGTCGATCTTTGTACTAACGGATACTTTTTTCGCCCAGCCAGCGTATTATACTCGACCGGCTACCGGCAATAATATCCACCAGACTTCAAACGGAGGAAGCAGATGTTGAAAAAACTGATTGTTGTTCTTGTCCTCATTTCCGGCAATCTTTTAGCCGGCACACACGATACGTTGTTTTCAGACGATCCTATTGCGCGTATGCTCGATAGTCTTGCTCATCATAGTTACATCACACGCATTCCAAAGGCTCCGCAACAGCGCAGCAACATGTATGGGTTCGCACCTGATTCTGTTCCGCACCCTTCCAAAGAAATTGTGATGCAGCGATTAAACATGCTCGACGCACAATCTCCTTTTGATTTAGGATATACAGAAGAAGTTCAGCCTTACATCGATCTCTATGCATACAAACGCCGAGTTCTTGTTGAGCGCATGCTCGGCTTATCCGAATTATACTATCCATTGTTTGAAGAACAGCTTGATCGATTTAATCTTCCTCTTGAATTGAAACATCTTGCCGTAATCGAATCGGCTTTGAATCCGAATGCAACTTCTCCTGCAGGAGCACGCGGACTCTGGCAATTCATGTACGGCACAGGAAAAATGTACAATCTCGAAATTTCATCCTATGTAGATGAACGTTGCGATCCATACAAATCAACGATAGCGGCTTGCGAATTTTTGCAATACCTCTACAACATATACGGCGATTGGCAAATTGTACTTGCTGCTTACAACGCCGGACCAGGAAACATCAACAAAGCAATTCGTCGTGCAGGCGGTGGGAAAAAAACCTATTGGGAAATTCGTCCGTATTTGCCTCGCGAAACGCAAGCGTATGTTCCTGCATTTATCGCAGCAACATACATCATGACCTATCATCAGGAGCATAATCTGTATGCAACTGCTCCTCGTGCTACATTCTACGATGTTGATTCTGTGAATGTGCGTCAGCAATTGAACTTCTCTCAAGTAGAAGCTGTTTTGGGTGTGCCGTATGATGAATTGGCATTCTTAAATCCAATGTTCAAACTTGGCGTTGTTCCTGTTTCATTAACTGGCGAACCGTACCATTTGATTCTTCCTGTGAAACAGGCCGGAAATTTCGTGATGAACGAAGAAAAAATTTACAACACTGTAAAAACTGATTCTGCATTGGCTGCGATGACTGTTGAACAAGTCATGAAAACGCATACAGTCAAGAAAGGAGAAAAGATCAACACCATTGCCAAACGATATAAATGTTCGGTAGACGAAATACGCAAGTGGAATAATCTCTCGAGCAATTATCTCAAAACGGGACAGAAGCTTGTCATCTACATGCCAGCGCCCGCAGCTACTACTGCCACTACAGCTCCGGTGAAAAAAGACCCTCCGAAAACAACTACTGCTACTACGCCCAATACACCCGTGAAGGCTGATAATTCTGGGAAAACCACGACAACAACTGGAACATACAAATACTATACAGTGAAGAGTGGAGACTCGCTGTGGAGCATAGCGCAAGCAAATGGCACCACAGTGGACGAGCTGAAAAAACTAAATGGATTTGGAGCGAAAGTGGTGCTTCATGTGGGTGATAAACTCAAAGTGAAGAAGCTGTAGTTACAACAACAAACACAGCCTGAAATTTCGTGTTGGCCAGGCCCTAACAAAACA